>SDBV01001404.1_pt1 | contig 36352 bp, 21 predicted proteins | sample 2277081 | NCBI WGS metagenome assembly SDBV01 (sample SAMN10402039, study PRJNA504765) | marine sediment metagenome | isolation source: marine sediment core GS10_PC15, 223 cmbsf | place: Arctic Ocean: Southern Knipovich Ridge | collected 2010 | reverse complement strand
TAAACGACATAGCGAAATCTATCAGTTCCCTGTGGCAGTGGGCGCGCACGGGCTGATGATCGAGGTGCATCCCGATCCCGCCCACGCCCTGTGCGATGGGCAACAGTCGCTAACGTTCGGGGAATTCGCCTCGCTGATGAAAGCCCTGGGTTTCCAGCACTAAATTTAGCGCTGCCCAGCACCGGACCGGTTGAAAAAAACTGGCGTTATGCTTGACAACCTGTTAGCTATTTGCTTTAATTTCCAATCGTAAAGTATCGCACTTCAAAGCCGGGAAATCTTTCCGGCTGACATGACATTGATAAATCGCACTATTTATTATCTATAAGTTAAACACTGTGGAGGTAGCAGATGGCGTTGATTGAGGAAATCCGTGAATCACTGGTGGTGGGCAACGCACCGCTGGTCAATGAGCTAACGCAGAAGGCATTGGACGAGGGCGCCGAAGCCCTCGATATCCTCAACGGTGGCCTGGTTGCCGGCATGGACATTGTGGCGGCCAAGTGGAAAGCCGGCGAATATTATATCCCCAACGTGTTGATCGCCGCACGCGCGATGAAGCAGGGGATGGCGCTTATCAAACCCAAGCTGCTGGAGGGTGACTACAAGGCCAAAGCCGTGGCGGTTGCCGGTACGGTCAAGGGTGACCTTCACGATATAGGCAAAAACCTGGTAGTAATGATGATGGAGGGCGCCGGGTTCGAGGTGATCGACCTGGGCACCGATGTGTCGCCCCAGAAGTTTGTCGAAACGGCCAGGGAGAAAAACGCCGACCTGATCATGATGTCCGCCCTGCTGACCACCACGATGATGGCGATGAAGGACGTGGTGGCTGCCGTTAAAGATTCCGGTATGTCGGACAAGGTAAAAACAATGATCGGCGGCGCACCTATCACCGAGAAATTCGCCGAGGAAATAGGCGCCGATGGTTATGCGGCCGATGGCAGCAGCGCCGTGGAAAAAGCCAAGGCCCTGCTGGGTATCGCCGCCTGAGCTTGCGCTTGATTTGGAGTAGATTTGGTTTCAGCGATGCCGGGCTGCTCCACAGTGAGCGGCCCGGCATTTTACCATTGCAGTTTTTCCTATCCGTGGTTACGCTCCGGCAATTGAGTTAGCTTAGTAATCCGATCTGTACCGTGTTATCTTTGTCCCGCTGTTTGTATCCTCCGTGTGCTTATTTGCAGATACAGGCCCGGAGGAGATTTTGCCATCACATTATTACTGCTGAGCCCAGTTAAGTAACCAGTCAGCAACACACATCCATCACACACCACGGACTGTTATCGAATGAAGAAATCCACTGAAAATAAAATCGTATTCCTGCCCTCAAACACCCTCGTCCCCGCCTCCCCGGACAAGACCCTTCTGGAGCTTGCCCGTGAGCTGAAACTGGCCGTGGACTCCCCATGCGCCGGGCGCGGTATCTGCGGACGTTGCCTGGTGCGGATCGAGAACGGCACCGATCGTACCATATCCCCGGAGGAGCGCCGTCACATCTCCCCCGCCCGGCTGGAAACAGGATGGAGACTGGCCTGCCGTCAGCAGGCGGACCCCGGCCTGAAAGTTTACCTGGAGCAGGAATCTTTCTACAACGGACGGGCTAAGCTGGACCTGCTGGATCAGGAAACAACCACTGCCGTCCCTTTCGGTGTGCCGCAAAAGGTGCTGTTTTCCCCCAGGGAGTCCACGCTTGATAACCCCGATGTGGCGCTGGATCAGGCCCTCCGTCAGGCACTGCCTCCAGGTGGCGGTTCCGCCCCGGATGTGATGGTGCTGAGTGAGTTCGCCAGTCTGGTTACAGAGGGGAACAAGCAGTTAACATTGATTGTGGAAAACGATAAAATAACCGGGGCCGAATCCGGCGACACCACTGGTAAAAAATTCGGGGCGGCGGTTGATATCGGCACAACGACCCTGGCGCTGTATCTGGTTGATCTGGCCAGCGGGGCCACAGTGGCCAGCGTGGCCTCGGCCAACGGCCAGGCTCCGTTCGGGGCCGACGTGATGAGCAGAATCTGCCATTGCCATGACAACGGCAACGGACTGGAGCAACTGGGCGGGCTGATCCGCGAGGATCTTTGCCGCCTGACCGAGGAGGCCTGCGAACAGGCTGGAGTTGACTCCAGGCATATTTACCGCTGGACGCTGGTGGGCAACAGCACCATGCAGCACATCTTTTTCGGTATCGATCCCCTGCCGCTGGGACGCTCACCTTTTCTGCCCGCTGTCAACGGGCCGGCATCGTTCAGCCCCAATCAATACGGCCTCCCCTGCTCGAAGTTCGCCACCGCAAAATTCCTGCCGATCGTGGCCGGCCATGTGGGTGCTGACACGGTGGCAATGGCGCTGGCCGCGGCCCTGGACGAGTCCAAAACGCTTACCCTGGCGGTGGACATGGGCACCAACGGCGAGATCGTGCTGGCCGATGAGAACGGCAGGATGATCTGCGCCTCCACTGCCGCCGGGCCCGCGTTCGAGGGCGTAAAAATTGTTCACGGCATGCGGGCCGAGCCAGGGGCTATCGACAAGTTCTGGCTCCAGAGCGACGGTTCCCCGGGTTGGCATGCTATCGGGGACACGGACACCGCACGCGGTATCTGCGGCTCCGGGCTGATGGATATCGCCGCCGAGCTGATCCGCGCCGGGGTTATCGACACGGGCGGATGGCTCTTGCCGGCTGAACAACTTGAGGGTAAAATCCCGGATAAACTGCTGGAGCGGATCGAGAGTGGCCCGCATAACCAGCGCCAGTTTGCCATCACGGGTGAGGGCGAACAGAAAGTGGTGCTCATCCAGGGAGATATCCGTGAGCTGCAACTTGCCTGCGGAGCTATCTCCAGCGGAATTAAAATCCTGCTCCGAAAGCTGGGACGCAACCCTGAGGAAATCGGCCGGGTGCTGCTGGCCGGAGCATTCGGCAATTTCATGAACCCCGCCAGCGCCACGACTATCGGTATGATCCGCGATGTGGAGTTGGAGATAGTGGAACCGATTGGCAATGCGGCAGGAACCGGTGCACGGATGGCCCTGATCGACAACCGCCTCTTTGAGCGCGCCTGCCGGATCGCCCGCGGGATGGAATATGTTGAACTTGGAGCAGAACCGGACTGGAACGAGCAGTTCACCGATTCGATGTTCCTGCCGGAACCTGATAAATCTTTACAGCCTTAAATAACAGTACGGTAAAAAGGAGAAAACATGCTGATTATCGGTGAGCGTATCAACTCCAGCCGCAAGCGGATTGCCCCGGCTGTGGAAAACAGGGACGCGGAGTTTATTGTGGGCGAGGCCGGGATGCAGCTCGATGCCGGCGCCAACTACGTGGATGTCAACGCCGGCACGTTCGGGCCGGACAAGGAGCCCGGGTTGCTCTGCTGGCTGGTGGAAACTGTCCAGGGTGCGCACGACTGCCGCCTTAGCCTGGACAGCCCCAACCCGGAAGCGATTGAACCGGCCCTTAAACTGCACAAGGGCAAGGCTTTGATAAACTCGATCTCGCTGGAGAAGGCGCGCTACGACAACCTGATGCCGCTGGTACGCGATCATGGTACGGACGTTGTGGCCATGTGCGCCGATGACGAGCACGGTATGCCGACTGATTTGGAAACCAAACTGCTTGTAGCCGGTACGCTGATTGAGAAGCTGACCGCTGACGGGGTGCCGCTGGAGAATATCTACGTCGACCCACTGGTGTTCCCGATAGCCACCGACAGCGCCTACGGCAACGTGGTGCTGGCCGCTATACAGCAGATCATGGCCCGTTATCCGGGCGTGCACACGATAGTGGGGCTGTCCAATATCAGCCACGGACTCCCGTTCCGCTTCCAGATCAACCAGATGTTCCTGACGCTGGCCATGGGCCGCGGGCTGGACGGGGCGATCCTGGACCCCACGGACAAGCGCCTGATGGCCAACCTGATCACTTCCAACGCCCTGCTGGGCCACGACGAGTTCTGCATGAACTATCTCCAGGCGCACCAGGGCGGCAAGCTGGAACTGGATTGATCCGCGCTAAAAACACGCTGAAAGAGCTCCCTTGCGACCTGCTGTTTGGGGGCTTTCTTTTATCTTCTGAATCCTCCTTTGGCAAATGGGCATTATTACGCTGCTTTTTCCTGCAATCGAGGCGCTCAGCATCCAACAAACAATAACGGAATGCACTGGCATACAACTAATTACGTTACAGCACGAGCCGCGGGAAAAACTGCATTTGCAACACGCCATTGGAAAATTTCATTGGCTATTTCAAGAAAGAAAAGTTATTCTTGCTATCATTATTAATATAGCATTAGGCCGGATAATATACCTAAGAGCAAATTGGAGCTATTAGAACGTAGTCAGAGCCACATATCCATTCGCGACCAAACCCTACAATTGAGACAATTCAACAGCAGTCAGCTGACTGCTCGTTAGCTTGGTATATACAGCAACGAATGGAGTTCCTCCTATGTCCAAGGCAATGCCCACCTACGACGAATTACAAAATAAAGTTCAGGAACTTGAAAAAGAATTAGCAAGTAGGAAACTGGCTGAAGAGTCAACCCGGGAGAGCGAAGAGCATTTCCGGGAACTTTTCGAGGAGGCGCCCCTTGGTTATCAGTCATTGGATGAAAAAGGGTGTTTTATAACGGTCAATCAAGCATGGCTGGATATTTTCGGTTATGAGCGTCAGGAAATAATCGGCAAATCGGTCTTTGATTTTATCTCCCCACAATATCAAGAGAAGCTTAGCAAAACTTTCTCTCGTTTTAAAAAAACTGGCGAAATTAGTGGTGTTGCGTTCGAGATAATGAAAAAAGACGGGTCGTTCATATTAGCTTCTATTGATGGTAAAATCGGACACGACAAGCAGGGGAATTTCAAACAAACCCATTGTGTATTACAGGATATAACCGAACGCAGAAGGGCAGAGGATGCTTTGACGGAATCCAAAGCCCTGTATCAGGACCTGGTAGAAACTTCACGGGTCCTTGTTTGGAAATGCGATGCAGAGGGAAGATTCATTTACCTGAACAAAGCCTGGGAAAAGACCATCGGTTACAGGTTGGAAGAGATGTTGGGGCACGTATTTTCTGAGTTCCAGCCGAAAGAGGTTGTAGAACGTGACAGGAAAGAATTTTCCAGCCACCTTGAGGGAGAATCGGTTAAGGATCATGAGACAATTTACTTTTCCAAAACCGGCCAAGAAAGGCATTTGCTTTTTAACGCGGTACCCTTGAAGAATGCTGAAGGAGATATTGTCGGCACACAGGGTACGGCCCACGATATCACCGGGCGCAAGCTGGCTGAGCAGGAAATAAAGAATCTCGCAAAATTCCCCGGTGAAAATCCCAATCCAGTGATGAGGATATTTGAAGACGGTACTATTATTTATGCCAATAAGGGCAGTAATGATTTGTTAAATTTCTGGGAATCCAAGGTTGGAGAATCGTTACCTGATAAATGGTGCAAAATAGTTCGAGAGATAATCACTTCTGACACTTCGAAGAGCCTGGAAATTGAATGTGAAGGTCGAATCGTTTCCCTGACTTTTTATCCGGTCGAGGATACCAGTTACCTCAACGTCTATGGGATCGATATCACCGAGCGCAAGCAAGCCGAGGAGGCCTTAAAGGAGACTGAACAACGGTTCAGTTTAACCCTCAAGGGCTCCAAAATCACCCCCTTCAATCAAAATAAAGATCTACGTTACACCTGGGTATACAATCAAAATCCCAGCCTTTCCATCGAGGAAGTCATTGGCAAGACCGATGAGGACTTGATTGCTCCCGAGGATGCAGCGGTGCTGACCAAAATGAAACGCCATGTGTTGCAAAGCGGCAACCGGGAGGAAGAAACTGTGCGTTTCACTGTTGGGGGAAAGTCGTTTTATTACGCACTCTGTCTTGAACCTATGCTGGATAGCCAGGCCCGGATTATTGGGATCGCGGGCACTTCTACCGATATCACTGAAATCATGCAAGCCGAGGAAGCGCTGCGGCAGAGCAATCTGCAATATCAAACTATCGGGGAGACGATCCCCTATGGTGTTTGGCTAACCGATGCCACAGGATACTGTATTTATGTCAGTAGATCGTTTCTTGAACTGGTGGGTATGTCGATGGAGCAAGTCCAGGAGTTTGGATGGCTGCATCTGTTGCCCCCAGAAGATGTGGAACCTACCAAAGAACACTGGCTCCATTGCGTTCAAACCGGCGAAAACTTTGAGAGGGAACACCGGTTTAGGACAAAAGACGGTAGCTATCGAAATGTTCTGGCAATTGGCCGGCCGATCAAGGATGATACGGGTAAGATCATTAAGTGGGCGGGTCTCAATCTTGACATCACTGAGCGCAAGCAAACCGAGGAAGCGCTGGACAAACACCGTGAGCACCTTGAGGAACTGGTTAAGGAGCGCACAACCGAGCTGCGGCAGAGCGAGGCGCGTTTCAAAGGCATGTTCGCCAACATGAGCAGCGGTGTGGCTGTCTATCAGGTGCTGGAGGACGGCGAGGACTTCGTATTAATCGATTACAATCCCGCCGCGGAGCGGATTGACAATATCTCCAAAGAGAGCGTTATCGGCAAATCAATAACCGAAATCTTTCCGGGAGTTGATGAGTTTGGGTTGACGGATGTCTTCCGGCGCGTATGGGAAACAGGAACGCCGGAGCATATTCCCGTCTCTGTATACAGGGACGAAAGAATTCAGGGCTGGCGCGAAAATTTTATCTACAGGCTACCTTCTGGAGAAATTGTAGCAATTTACGACGATGTAACCGAGCGTATGCATGCTGAGCAGGAACTGCGTAATAGTGAAACAAGGCTGTCCGAAGCTCAGAGAGTCGGTCATGTTGGCAGTTGGGAATTGGATATCAAGACCCATGATCTATGGTGGTCGGATGAGACCTATCGAATGTTCGGTATCGAGAAGGGGGAATTCGCCAACACGATTGAGGCGTTCTTTGAATTCGTTCATCCTGAAGACCAAACGTTTCTGCAAGAAGAAATGAAAACCTCCTGGTATGAAAGAAAACCGTTCAACGTAGATCATCGAACAATCCTGCCGGGCGGAGAAGTGCGCACTTTCCATGAACTGGCCGAAGTGATTTTTGATGATGCATGCCAGCCTGTAAGGATGATCGGCACTGTTCAGGATATCACCGGGCGTAAGCACAAGGAAAATGTGCAAGCCGCTCAGTTGAGGCTGGTTGAGTTTGCCGCCGGCCACACAGTTATGGAATTGCTCCAGAAGTTCCTGGACGAGGCCGAAATACTCACTGGCAGCGAGATTGGCTTTTATCATTTCGTTGACGATGATCAGGAAAATGTATCGCTCCAGGCCTGGTCAACAAACACGTTGAAAAACATGTGCAAGGCAGAGGGCACAGCGGAGCATTACCCGGTCTCCGAAGCCGGTGTGTGGGTTGACTGCATTCGCGATCTCAAGCCTTTAATCCATAATGATTACGCAAGCCTGCCGCATAAGAAGGGGCTCCCCGAGGAACATACGCCGGTTATTCGCGAGCTTACGGTTCCTGTCATTCGTGGAAAGAAGGCTCTGGCCATTCTCGGTGTTGGGAACAAAAGAACCGACTATGATCAGGAGGACATAGAAACGGTCCAGCAACTGGCCGACCTGGCGTGGGAAACCGTTGTCCGCAAACAGGCGGAGGAGGCTCTGCGCGAGAGCGAGGAAAGATTAAGGACTGTTATTGGAGCTGTCCATACCGGGATAGTAATCATAGATCCGGTAAACCATACGGTTATCGATATCAATGATATCACAGCGGAACTTATCGGAATTTCAAAAGAGCAAATTATCGGTAAAAACTGCTGTGATTACTTTTGTCTATCGGAAAAAGATGCCTGTCCTGTCACGGATTTAAAGCAATCCATAAATAACGCCGAACGTATTGTAAAAAGGGCTGATGGACAGCTGATAAATATTCTCAAGTCGGTATCTACTATTGTATTGGGGGGCAAGGAACATATTCTCGAAACGTTTATCGATATCACCGAGCGCAAGCGGACGGAGGAGGCGCTGCGTGAGAGCGAGCAGCAATACCGTTCGTTGTTCGAAAATATGATTAACGGGTTTGCATACTGCAAGATGCTGTTTGAAGGCAACGAGCCACAGGACTTCATATATCTTGACGTGAACGAGGCTTTCGAAACATTGACCGGTTTGCAGGGCGTGGTCGGGAAGAAAGTGACCGAAGTCATCCCCGGGATTAAAGAGACGGACCCGGAGTTGTTCGATATTTACGGCAGAGTGGCCACCACCGGCAAGCCGGAGAGCTTTGAATTTTATGTGGACGCGTTGTCAATGTGGTTTGCGCTCTCGGTTTATTGCCCGAAACGTGGGTACTTCGTGGCCGTATTTGACGTTATCACAAAGCGCAAGCAGGCCGAAGCGGAACTGCAGCGCTCTGCCGACGTGGTAAATAACATCCAGGTGGGCTTGTATATCTTTCACCTGGAAAACCCCGCAGAAGACAGTTCGCTGAGGGTGGTGGCGGCTAACCAGGCCGCGGTTGAGCTCCTGGGGATACCGAAGGAAGATGTGGTCGGCAGGACGATCTACGAAAGTTTTCCGGCTCTGAGGGAAATGGAGCTGGCTAAGACCTATGCCGATGTTGTCAGGAATGGTGAAGGAGTAACCCTGGAGGAGGTGGTTTACGGGGACCACCGTATTGCTGAAAGTTATTTCTCGATAAAAGCCTTTCCCCTGCCGGGTGATTGCGTCGGTCTGGCTTTCGAGGACATCACCGAGCGCAAGCAGATGGAGCAGGCAATCACTACTATTATGGAAAACGCAGTGAAAGGCACGGGGCAGGAATTCTTCGATCAGTTGGTAAAAAGTATCTGCGAATGGTCTGGCGCGGACTGCACTATAGTGGGTGAATTCGTTGATGATAATAAGGTCAAGGTTTTGTCGATGTATCTGGACGGAGAGTTCATTAACGACTTCACCTATGATCTTGTGGGAACGCCCTGTGAGAATGCTTGTAAGAATGGTTATTGCACCATTCACAATGACGTCCAGAAAAAGTTTCCCGAAGATCAAGACCTGGTCCGGATGGGAGCAGAGAGCTATGTCGGAATACCGCTGAGCGGCAAACAAGGAATCCTGTGCACTATTTCCAGAAAAAAACTTGAAGTTCTCCCACAAATGAAGGAAATAATGTCTATTCTTGCCGCGAGGGCATCTGCCGAGATCATGCGGAGCAAGTCAGACAATGCATTGCGGGATAGCGAAGAGAGGTTCAGAAATCTGGTCGAAACCTCACAAGATCTCATTTTCCGCTGCGATACCGAAGGAAGATTCACCTATCTCAACAGTGCCTGGGAAGAAGCCCTCGGCTATAAAGCCGAGGAAATGCTGGGCAAGAAATTTAACCAGTTCAAGAGCCCTGAAACGATTGAACGTGATAAGGAAAAGTTCGCAGAAACGTTGGACGGGGACTCAACTAGAGGATATGAAACGATCTATCTGGCCAAGTCAGGCCGGCAAGTTCATCTCCGGATCAATTCCATGCTGATCAGGGACAGAGAAGGGCAGGTTATCGGCACCCAGGGTACGGCTTACGATATCACCGAGCGCAAGCTGCTTGAGGATGAACGCACCAAGGCCGCCAAGCTTGAGTCCATTGGCATTCTTGCCGGTGGAATCGCTCACGACTTCAACAATATCCTCACCGCTATTGTGGGCAACATCTCGCTGGCCAAAATGATCTCAACTGATGAAAGCAGCGGCAGTGGAGAATTGTTGGCTGAGGCCGAAAAATCGGCAATGAGAGCCAAAGACCTGACTCAGCAACTGCTCACTTTCTCCAAGGGAGGCGAGCCGGTTAAGAAATCTTTCCGCATTGAGGACCTGTTAACAAGCACGGTAAGGTTCACTTTAAGGGGTTCAAATGTAAAATGTGTCTTTAATTTGTCCGACCAGCCAAGTATTGTTAAAGCGGACGAAGGCCAGATCGGTCAGGTAATCAATAACCTGGTGATCAACGCCGATCAGGCCATGTCCGATGGCGGACTGATCACTATCAGCACGGAACCCATCTCCGCCGCCTCAGACAATTCCCTGACATTGCCTGCTGGAAAATATGTAAAGATTACTGTCAAAGACCAGGGGCACGGTATCCCGGAGGATCAGGTAACAAAAATATTCGATCCCTATTTTACAACCAAAACGCAAGGTAGCGGCCTTGGCCTGGCTACGTCGTATTCAATTATCAAGAGGCACGGTGGAAAAATTTCTGTTGAATCCGAGGCCGGCATTGGAACAAGCTTCCACATCTATCTTGCCGCTTCCTCTGAGCCGGTAAAGGCTGGCCTGGATAGTAAACAAGCAACTCCGCTCGCCAGGGGCAGGGTTCTTGTCATGGATGACGAGCACCAGATACTGACTGTTGTTGCAAAGATGCTGGAGCATATCGGGCAGGAAGTGGAAGTGGCGACTGACGGAGCCGAAGTAACGGAGTTCTATCAAAAGGCGATGAACTCGGGCCGGCGGTTCGATGCGGTAATTCTGGACTTGACGATTCCAGGAGGCATGGGTGGCTGCGAGACAATGGAGCGGTTACTTGAGATAGATCCGAACGTGAAAGGTATCGTCTCAAGCGGTTACTCCAACGACCCGGTGTTATCCAACTACAGGGATTATGGATTCAGTTCAGTAGCATCTAAACCGTACCGGCTTCATGAGTTGCAAAGCGTCCTGCGGAGTGTGATGCAGGTAAAGGACGATTGACAGTGAGTATAAACAAAGCCGGGCGCACCTCTACCCCACCAGCACGGCCAGCTTTTTTAACACCTCACCGATAACACCACGTGGCAAACGGCCGATACGCTCCGCGTCTCTGGCACGCCAGTCCAGGCTCCTGAGTTGGTCCGCCAGCACCACGCCGTGCACACCGGCCTGCTCCGGCAGCTTAACCTCAAAAGGATAACCTTTTACCCGGCTGGTTACAGGGCAGAACAAAGCCAATCCCGCTTTACCGTTATACATTTTGGGTGAAACCACAACCGCCGGACGCCGTCCGGCCTGCTCCGAACCGGCCTGGGGTGTGAAACTCAGCCAGACCAGCTCTCCCCTGTCCGGAACCCAACCCGGCGCGCTTACCATGCTTCATCGCCAGCCGGTGGCCCGGTATCTAACTCCGCATGACAGTTTTCCGGCGTTATCCGCCCAACCAGTTCCTTTAGGGAATAATCATCCCGTACGGGGCTGATCACCAGATTTCCGCCTTTTACGGCCAGCTCCACCTTAGAACCATTCTCCAACTGAAGTTGCTCGGCAATATCTTTCTTCAGCCTGATCCCCAGGCTATTACCCCATTTGCGTATGTTTGCCTGAAAAATCACCATTCCTCCGGGGTTAAAGCGGCCATTTGGCAGTCGTTATGTATATACTTAGTATACACACGCCCACATGTCAAGGCTTCTCCTCCACCCGCACCTGTATAGCCCCGGTAAAAAGGGCGGACACATCTAGGGGCGCACCCATGTGTGCGCCCGCCGGTTGCAAGCGATACTCCCATACCCTTTAGCAAACTATGATCCCCCCCTTTAGTAAAGGGGGGGATTTTATCCGATACCAATTCCATACTGCAAGAAAACACGACCAAATAAAGGGAGCCAACAGGTTCCCCTTTTCTTTTTCATGTTTTACGTTTATGTTTATCGTGCGGCGGTTTTGGCCGGTGACAATAAACCGGAGGCTGGAAGGCTAAACCCATAAGCTGGGTAGAAAACTGCCGATGTCCTATAAGAGACTGAGGCTCTTCTATTTTTGAATTACATGATGTTGGACCACTTCCCGCTCTGGGTGGAGTTTGGAACTTAATCATAATGGATTAACAAACAATCATAGGTAGACATGGTATTTTCTTTGGTAAGCTAAATGCTTATTGATGTATTAATAGGTCATCAACCAAAAGGTGACAAATGCGTCTTTTTTCTCATATCACAATTTATGATATCCTTCTCATTTCTTATTTTTATTTAGCGAACTTGTCATTTGACATCTTGTATATGATCATTTATGTAACCGCAAGTCATCCACTTGCATTTTGGAGTGAAATATCCATATACCTTATCACTAATTCAATTTCTTTTCTGTTAGCTATTATCTTGCTTTTTTATTTCAGAAAAAACTATCTCGTCTATTTACTAGTTGGAATATCTTTTGGATCAGTGGGGTATTTAAATATCAATTATATAGCAATTGGAATCGTCACAGTAGTTTGGCATGCCGCTCTGGGAGCATTTGCAGGATTAACATTGTTGTCAAAAGATTGGTGCTCCAGATTGGAGAGTGCAATATTAGACATTGGAATCAAAGAGACAGCTAAAATCTTAAGTTTGAAGGATGATGTAAAGCTCGTATTAAAATTAACCGCGCAACTTACTTTAGCATTTGGAGCCATTACAGGAGTTTGTATTACGATTCTGTTCCGTGACGGATTCGATGAAATAGATAAAAAAGTCACCGCAATACAAATGGTTACAGGGTATGCAATGTGTGTTGCTTCATTATATTTTTGGTCTTTTACTCCTTCACTCAAATTAATGACCAAGATAAGAAACAAGTTTAATTATTGATTAATTATCCCCTATCTAATATAGATATCAATTAACCTCACACACAAAGGCTACCCCAGCCTTGTAACCTCCTTCACCTTCACCTGTATAGCCACGGTAAAACGGGCGGACACATGGGTCCGCCCCTACACACTTTTTATTTATCGCCAGCCCCATGTAGGGGCGCACCCATGTGTGCGCCCGCCTTGCTGTTTACACTCCCCACCCTACAGCTCCTCCACCCGCACCTGAAGCACCTGCATAGCTCCGGTGGCCAGTGGAAGGCCGTCCACAAGCTGCTGGCCGGAGAATATTTTGCTGTCTTGCCCCTTGATCTCGACTTCGTATAGTTTGTTGCGCTCCACGGTAAACCACTCCGGCCACTCGTTGAGCCGCGGGTAGTTCACGGTCATGTTCCAGTGCTCGCGGTGACGAGGATAGTCAAAATGCAGAACCCCGCTCCACGGCTCGGTGCTCTCAACCACCAGCACCAGCGCGTCACCGTCAAGCACCGCGCCCACAGCCAGGTCCTCGCGCCAGGTGTCCAGCCAGCAACCCTGAGATTTCATCAGCGCGTACATCATCGCCGTGCGCACGTAGTTACCATCGCCGTACCAGTCCTCAATTATCCCGCTCACCTGCTGACGGGCCAGAAAACGGGCAACAGCCGTATCGAGCACGGCGGCCGTGCGCTCGCTGGGCAGACGGTTCAGCAGCACGATCGCGCTCTCGATAGCATCGGAGTAGGCGTTGCTGCCCCAGTCCCGGCCTCCGCCCTCCGGATCGTCGAGGTAGGTGGGTTTGTCCGTAACCGCGGCCATGGCGCGTTCCACGGCGGCCAGGTATTTCTCGTCCCCGGTTACCAGGTAGGTGGTATAGACCGCGTTGAACATGTAGCCCCAGCAGTGGGCATGAAGAGTGTCCAGCGGGGTTCCGTCCAGCTTCACGCTCATCACCCAGACCCCATCGGCGTTGAGCCCCACCTCCAGCAGACGGTCGATCAGGCTTGCCAGCGGCTGCACGTACTCCTCGGCCCGGGGATGGTCGTTTTCCACCAGATACAGCACCAGCTCGCTGAGTCCGCCGGCTATCTCGTTACCGTGGTCTGAGAAGCGGAATTTCTGCTCAGCAGGTTTCCCGGTTCCGATATTCCAGATATCGGCAGGCAGGCCGCCGCAGCCTGGAATCACCTGCTTGAAATAGAAATCGGCGATCTTGAGCGCGTTGCTGATATACCACGGGTCGTTGGTGCGCCAGGCCAGACGGGAGAGGACCTGCAGGAACTCGCCGTTGACCTCGGCGCTCTGGCTGGGCAGACGGCCGAACTTGCCCGTGTAGGGCGACTGGTCGATCATGTCCAGGGCGATCCCGGTGAGACGATCATAGAAGGCGGGATGGTTCAGGTACTCCACCAGCGGCAGCAGGCCGTCCTTGGCGTACTCGCAGGAACCGAAAATGATCCTGTCCATGTCTATCTTCTTGTGCTCGAACCCACCCTTTTTCTTCACATTGTCCGACAACCTGCCCACCCTGGTGCTGTGCCGTATCTCATCGCGAAGAATCTCCAGCATCTCACCGTTGAACCTCCGCGGCTCCAGACGGCTGGCGCAGATAGCGAGGAACGGATAGAGGTCGGCGGCGGAGTCGCGCACATACCATGTGTCGTTTTTGCCCGTGCGGGGCAGGAGTCCGGTTTTGGGGCTGCGGCGCGCCATCCAGGCATCGACCACCTTTTTGCTGCGTACCAGGGCTTCGTTGGCCTGGCTACCGTTGGCGCGGGCAGACTCGAACTGTCCGGCGTAAAGTGTGATAGGGAATAAACCGTAAACGAAGCTTAACAAAAAGCAATAAATAATTGTTTTAAAATTCTTGTTACTCAAAGTGATCCCCCGTATCTAATTTTATATAGCTCTGATGCCTTTGGATGGTACTCAACTAAAATCTTCCAAAGATAGTTCAATCGTTCTTTTTGATTATAGTCAAAAATGATTTCGAACTCTGACAGAATAGCAAGACATAATAAAATACAATCCATCATTCCATCAGACCTAAACTTTTTTGCCACTTCATTTTTATCTTCTTCATCATCAAAAAGAAACATTGCTCCCATATGTATTATACCTGGCTCTGTCAAATGAGCTGATTGAGAATACTCCTTATAAAACCAATCAATTAAATAACCTATGTAATCCTGCAAATCTTGTGGCAGGCGCTTGTCTTTACTCATTTTGACTATTGTTGGCCACCATGCAATTTTTGACAGGTCACTCTCTTCATCACTTGTAATACCCACACTGCTTTTTACACTATCTAAATAATTGCCCATACCACTCAACCAATCTTTCCACTTATCTAAATTCCCATATTTTCCTTCATACTTATCGTATCTCTCCCTCTTTTCCCTCCAACCAGCACGCCTATATTGATTACACTTTTTATTGACATCATCCGAAAAGTAGACAATGGTTGCCAGCTCCTCCAATAGCATACGTATCATAGGAGTTGCAGAAATTGCGTACTCTGGTTTAAGCCAATGAGGTGGATTTACATCTATACTTAAACATCTTATAGCCTTATAGGTGTTTTTAGCTATATGAGCAAAAAGCAAAAATATCTCTTTCGCATTATCATATTGGGAGGGGAACTCCCTGTCGAATTTATTAATGTAAGTTTCCTGCAAATCCTCAAATTTCTGTGCAATTACATTAAATTTCAATCTCCTATCTTCTGGTATTAAATCCTCTATTTTTGTAACCATATCAGTACTCTTTCCGCTAACTGATTAATTATTTGTCTCTATTATCTCTTAGGTCTTTGATTGAATATAAAACCTCAGTTTAGTACGGGCTAACAAAAAGCCCCGGCCTTCCAGCCGGGGGTTTTTTGCTGACAAATCGCGGTTTAATCTTTCTCTTGCCTGATAATCCCTTACTTACTCTTTTTGCCGTTGATGGTAATCAGCTTGCCTTTCATGCCCTTTTTCACCTCGGGCAGTTCCTTGCCGAACAGCAGGGCCAGCAGCGTGGGCGCCACATCCGCCAGCGTGGCCTCCTCGCGAAGAGGGGCGCTTTTGGGGCCGATAATGAACAGCGGCACCTTGTTGGCCGTGTGGAACGTGTTCGCCTCACCGTCGGGCGTGATCATCTCCTCGATATTGCCATGATCGGCGGTAACCATCGCGAACCCCTTCTTTTTCATCAGCGCGGTAATAATCCGTTCCAGGCTCTTATCCATAGCCATCATGCACTGGATGCCCGCACTGACATCGCCGGTGTGGCCCACCATATCCGGGTTACATAGATTAACCAGCAGCACCGTGTTCTCGTCCCCATTCTCGATCAGTTCCAACAACTTGACAGTCAGGTCCTCGATCTCGATCAGGGGATACTTCCGGTAGGGTTCGAACTTATAGCCCTGTTCGCCCTTGTGCTGGTCGTACTCCTTGATATAACGGCGCACCTCCGGCGGCAGGGGAATCGTAACCCGTTCCTCACCGGGCAGCGGGTCACCCACCTTGTTGCCGGAGAGCAGGGTGAGCGCCTTGGCCTTGTCCACTCCGCTCACTCGGTACTGGTTTATTTTATGGTTGGCCAGCACCTTGCCCAGGCTGATATCCTGCACCGGTTCGCGGAAAGCCACCGGGCAGTGCATGCCACGATAGGACTCCACCAGTCCCACAATATGCAGGGTGTCGTACTGAAGGTCGGGTCTGTTCTGCCAGCGTTTGAAGCGTTTGAGGCCCTGATATGTATCATCGGCGCTGTTGCGAAGTCTTTCGCTAAGATCGCTCACCGGGTCCACCAGCATGCGCATCAGGAACTCACCCCGGTCCTTGCGGAAATTCCATTGGATCAGCACGTCGTGGTTATTGACTCCCTTGTAGCCCCCCAGTGCTGCCGGAGTCACATACTGGTCGGTCAGTCCCTTGTCGTAGGCTTCCTTGAGCGCTGTCTCCGGGTCATCGAGCTGAGGCCCCTGGCCCTCGATAATAGCCCGGAACGTGGCCTCGGTCTTGTACCAGCTCTCTTCGCTGCGGTTCATCGTGATATCGCGTCCGCCGATAGTGGCCACCGTGAATTTGACGTCCTTGTCTCCGATAATCTCGTCGGCAGTCGTACGCAAATCCTCCAGGAAACGGGGAGCGCTGAACGGCGGAGTTCCGCGACCATCGGAGAAATAGTGGATCACGATACTGTCCACACCCCGCTGGACCATGCGGCGCAGGATGGAGTAGAGATGCTGGACATGGCTGTGTTCTTTATTGTTTGACACCAGGCCCATCAGGTGGACAGCGCTGTTATGGGCCACCGCGTAGTCGATAGCCTCGTCGATCACGGGGTTGACCATCACGTTATCCTTGATGGCGCTGTCAATCTGGTACATCGGGTGCTCGTAATCCACCCCGCTCAGAACCTCATGGCCCACCGCGGTACTGCCCTTGGCGCCCTCCGGCATTCCAACCCTGGGCCCCACGGCAATCAGTTCGGTGTAGCTGGTAATATCGCTGAAACGCCCGTCGCGCCCGAACTCTGGATCTGCACACTTATTAGCCCGCAGCTCATCCAGGAATGGTGTCCTGGCCAGCGCCGGGCAGTTGTAGGACTCCTCTTCCCTGATCCCGTAGCCGTCCATGACGATCAGTGCGCCCGGACCTTTGAACCTGCGATGACTGAGCTCTCCCTTGGCTGAACGGCTCATAACCTGACTTCCTCCTTCGGCAGCTCGTACCGACTGTAGTCAATCTCCACCCGCTCACCCATTTTCCTGGTCAGGTAGCGGATGATTTTATATACAGAGTCATCGAAATCGACATTGTCGATAACGAATATATCCTGCTCGCTCGTATTTTCGATCAGCGCATCCTGGATTGTACGGATGCTCCCAAAATTCTCCAGATATTTATGCGTGTTTCGCTGCGGCGCCTCCTCGCCCCGATAAACGAAACGGCTGCGATGTCTCTCCTCCTCGACAGTACAGATCAGTATCTGAATTATTATCGCGTCCTGGCTCAACTCTTCCTTCCGTTTGGCGGGCAGCAGATGAACACCCTCGATAATCATCGAAAGGTTTTCCTTCACTGCCCGGCGCATGATTGCCCTCACGCCCACATTGACCCGCTGGGCCTGTTCCTGAAACGCCCTGAGCACAGGGTCGGTCTTGTCTCCGAACGGCTGCTCCAATGTTTTCCACACGCTGTAGCTGGATTCGTGGATCGAAGGCAGCAGTTCCCGGCTGAACATCCCGCGCATGATCTCGCGGATAGTGTCGGTACCAATCACACGGGTGATACCCAGGCGATGGGCGATCTCGACCGCCAGCGAGCTTTTGCCCGTGCCGGTGGCGCCGCTAAAGAGCAGGACCAGCGGCATGTCCGGCCCCTTGAGCGTACGCCAGAGCAGGTAATGGCGGGCGTACTCATGCCCGAAATCATCGCGCAGCTTGCTGAACGTGAGCCGTCGCAACTGGTCGCGGCTGATATTCTGCACACCCCGCTCGGATAGATCAGCCGCCATGCGCTCGGCCACCTCATGGGCGATCTCCGGACTCAGCCCGGCGGCCAGCAGGCTCTGAGCCAGGATACCCCGGCTGAACGGTTCGCGTTCATCGGCGTCGCTGACATAAATCGCCTCACCGTGCAGCTTCCACTTTTCATAGCTCTCGGCCTGGCTCTCGCCCAATTCCAGCTCAATCAGGCCCATAGTGCGCTGTTTGAGCTTGCGGCGCTTAATTTCCGTCACTCCCTCGCCGAGAAGCATAGTATGTACCCGGCTGGCGATCTGGTAAGCCTGCTCACTGTCAAGGCCGGCCCTGATCAGCGAACGCGCCATCAACCCACGGGAGTACGGAAAGTTGAACCCGTCAGAGAGAACGATAAAGTTCTGTTCCTGTTGCTCCGGCATAAAATTATCCTGTTACTTGAGTTACTTGAGTTCCTTGAGGCCACTAACCAGCTTGCATGCGTCCTGGCTGGAGATTATCCCCACTGGTTTACCGTTTTCCACAACCGGCATCCTGTGGATTTTCTTCTCAACCATTGTGCTGAACACTTCCCGTACATCGTCATCCGCTGAGCAGGTGAACACCTTGGCTGACATGATTCCCTCGACCCAGTTATACTTGCCCTTGTCTTCCTGCTGCTCGTCGATCGAGATGTGAACGCGGATCAGGTGGTCGATCGCCTTGACAATGTCGCGGCCGCTGACAATACCTATCAGCTTTCCGTCGGCATCCACCACCGGCGCTCCCGTGATCCTGTTCTGCTCGAGAAGCCTCACCAGTTTGCGGATCGACATGTCGGCGGGAACTGTCATCACGTTCCGGGTCATCAGTTCGTTAACTTTCATCTGCACTCCCTGCTTTGGACTGCTTGTGTGTCAAAATCACCGGAAGGCCGGAACCACCCTGCCCGCCAGACATTATAACTAAGTCGCGGACGGCATGGTAATTCCGGACGGTCGCTATTATGCGCCGCGGCCAACAAGGCGGGGCGCACATTCATTGTACGTCCCGGCAGAACCCTTTGTCAAGCGTGTAAATAACGAATTACAACAAAAAAACAGGGCGAGAGATTCCCGCCCTGTTTCCAAGATACGATATACTTAAAATTATCAGCGTTCGTTCCCGCGCCAGCCCCTTGAGTCTTCGCGGGGAAGGTTGCGAAATCGAGCGTACTCGTGGCCGAATTCTTTACCGCTATATCCATCTGCTTCCGTAAGTTCCGAGAGATAAACAGGCCGGCCCAGTTGACGGCTTTTGCCCGCTGCTATCAGAACCCGGCAGGCTTCCACCTGCTCGTTTATCGGACGAAGAGAACGGCGCGTGGTGATACTGCGGGCCATCGCGGCGATAATCTCCGGATATGGATTGCCGCTTTCGGGAACGAAACTGATCAGCTCTTTATCAGTTAACAACACCACCTCGTTACGGTTGCGCGCCCAGCCCAGATTGAGAATCACGGGCGGACGGTCATCGTAGCGCACGTGAATGATATGCTGCTTGCGATAAAAATCCACGTAGTTGACACTCAGGGCCCCGGGGCCCATCAGCAGCCCGGCCAGCGATGCGCCGTGGATACCGTAGTAGATCAAATCCAGCATGTCGTAGCGGCCATGGGAGTTTACTTTGCCATACACGGTCAGGTTAACCCTGTCGTCCCTGGCCCTGAACTCCCTGGCGAAAGCGGGCAGGTTGGGCGCCCAGCAATAGGTACTGCCGCCAAAGATGGGCGTATTGTAGCGGGCGCTCAGTTCCAGCAGACGGCGGGCGTCACGCTCGCTTCCCACCACCGGCTTGTCGATAAAAACGGGCTTGCCGGCAACGATAAACGGCTCGGCATCGCTGACGTGATTATCCCAGTTAACCGCGATACTGAAAGCCACATCAACTTGCGGCACCATTTCCGCCGGGGTGGAGCATACGGTTTTCACCTTGTGTTCCGCTACGAATTTTTCCGTGCGTTCTTTACCGTAGACCATTCCGCTGTTAATAATCGCCGTAAGCTCCGCGCCCGGTGTGGCGGCAATCCCACGGGCAAATGTGTCGGCGTGGCTGGTGTCGAGTTCGATCAGCCCTATCCTCAGCGGCCCGCCGCCCGGGCGGCTTACCTTCGGCGCACCCGCCTGCTGGGCACTTGCCCGGCCCGTTACACCACCACCGAGCAGCACCGCACCGGCGGCCGCCACGAGCTGAGTACCGATAAATTTTCGCCTCTGCATCAGTATCTCCTGATTAACATTTATGAACAATCAGCCACAACGTTTGGTTTTATATATCGCATCCCGCAGCGGTTCTGGCAAGGATTGCACAAATAAACAAAGGGCGGGAGACAGCTCCCGCCCTTCGTTTAGTCCGCTAGATGGAAAACCTTAGCTGATACAGGCGTAATAGAGCGCCTTGATCGCCCTGTCCACGTCCTTGTCATCGACCAGGAACGTGATATTGATCTCGCTGCCGCCCTGGGCGATCATCTCCACGTTTACTCCCGCTGTGCCCAGTGTGCTGAACACCCGTCCGCTTACGCCGGGAGTATGGCGCATTCCCTCGCCAACAATGCAGATCACGGTCTGGCCGGGCTCCAGGGTTACGTTGGAGAACTCCTTAAGCTCCTTGATCGCCTCGCCCAGTCTCTTGTTCTTGTTGACCGTCATCGAGATCGAGACCTCGCTGGTGGCCATCACCTCGATATCGATCCCGTACTTGGCGAAGATGGTAAAAATACGGGCCATGTAGCCGCTTGCGCCCAGCATGCGGGTGGACTCGATACTGAGCATATCCACACCCGTTCTATGGGCGATAGCCTTGATCACCTTGTTCTGCTTGATATGCTCGGCGCGGATAGTGGTACCCTCGTCATCGGGCTTGAACGAGTTGAGGATTACCACCGGGATATTCTTGCGCATCGCCGGCTCGATAGTTTTAGGATGCAGCACCCGCGCACCGAAAGCCGCCAGCTCCTTGGCCTCGTCAAAACTGATCACATCCAGACGCTCGGCGTCGGGAACCATGCGAGGGTCGGCGCTGCGCATTCCGCTCACATCGGTCCAGATCTGGATTTCCCCGGCATCGAACGCCGCTCCCACCAATGCCGCGGTATAGTCGCTGCCGCCGCGTCCCAGGGTTGTCACCCTGCCATCGGCGGTGTGCCCCGCGAATCCTGGTACCACCAGGGTTTTCTTCTCATCGCGGAACTTGCCAAGAATCTTGCTCTCGTTTTCAGCGGTGACAGTGGCGTCCTGAAATTTTTCATCGGTAACAATATCCAACTCGTCCACATCCACGCAGACAGCCGGTGTACCCCTGGAGTTCAACACCTCCGCCACGATATGGCTCGAGAGGCGCTCGCCGAAACTAAAAATATCGTCGAGGTATTCCTCATAGGGACGGTCCAGATCTTTCAGGGCGCTCTTGAGCTTGGTCCAGACCGGGCTGATCAACTGCCACGACAGTTCGAGCTCCTTGAGCACTTTCTCGTGCTTTACCCTAACTCCGTCCAGGTTTTCCTGATACGGCTTGTGGGCATGAGCCAACTCGGCCATCGCCTCAAGCTGATCGGTAACTTTCGCTTCGCCGGGAACACTTACACCCACCGCGCTCACAACAACAATCGGCCTGCGTTCGATACGGGAGGCAACTATATCGGCCACGGCCCTGATCCGCTCGGCTGTGGCAACACTGGTCCCGCCGAATTTCATTACTATGCGTCCCATCATTACTCCATTAGGGTAAAGCTGACAGATGGACTGGAAAATTGTCTTCGAGAGTAAAGTCCGCCGTGAGCGGAACTTAATCAGATAAGATAAACTTTTTCCGTAAAATTTTCAATGGGCTTGGCGCGGTTTGCGTAACAGGTCATTGCCCATCCGGCTCAAACAGGCCAGAGACCGCCTTGCAGAAATCACCGAACTGGCGGCTTTCCACCTTTTCAGCCGTTTCACGCAACTGCTCCAGCAACTGGCGCGCCCCGGCAAGCCCGGCCGGCTGGTACTTAATTTTCCATTCCAGCAGGGCGCGAAGGCTGTACATCAGGTTCTCAGGCTGACCCGCCGTGCGTGCGGCCTCCAGGCTCTCTTCCAGTGTCTGTCCACAGAGCTTGCGCTCCTGTGCACTGGAGTGTGGATCAGCCAGCACGCTCAGGGCCACGTTGCGCAGCGCCCAGCTTCTGCCAAAAATATCGTCAAGCTCGGCTGAGAGCTTCAGCGCGTTATCGTGAAAAGAACGGGCTTTGGCATGCTCACCCTGCCCGCGGTAAATCTCGCCCAGCAGGTTGTCGATATCCATCCGCTGCATGTTCCAGCCACCCTGGCGGGCCAACTTGTCCGCCGGCAGCAGTACTGCCAGCGCTTCCTCGCCGCGGTTCAGAGTCAGAAGTAACTCGGCCAGGTTGTAGCTCGTGCCCACCACGAACTCCAGGTAACCGATCCGGCTGCCGATATCGAGGGCCTGACGGTACCACGGCTCGGCCTGCTCGAACCGTTCCATGAACATGTAGCATTCACCGATATTGAATTTCAGCGCGGCAAGTTCCCGGGTGGGTCCCACCAGGGTTTCCAGACGGTCGTGTTCGGTGCTCAGGGTTTCCAGCGCACTGGCGTTACGCCCGCTGTCGTTATCTACCACGGCCATGTTGATCCGCACCATGATTTCGGTCTTAACATCGCCTATCGAGGTAGCCAGTTCAAGCGCCCTGCGGAACCAGGTCAGCGACTCCTCCAGCTTGAAACCTTTTGAGAGCGCCAGTCCCCTGGAGTTGAAGAGCTGCGCCCTGATCCTGCGGAACCGCTCCTCGCTCTGGTCGTCCACCATCCCGAGTGCGAAATCGTAGGTCTCCACCGCCTCATCCATCCTGCCCCGCCGCACCGCGATACTGCCACGGTTACGCAGCAGGGTGGCCAGGAAAATCCGCCCACCCTCGTCAATCCCGCCTTCGGCACTCTGACGGAAAACCTGCTCGGCCCGGTCAATGAAAGTTATCGCCTCAGCGGTGGCGCCCAACTCCATCAGGGCGCGGGCATGGTCGTTGAGTATCTCAGCCAGCAGACGAGAATCCTCCTCGCCCAGTTTTTCCTCCGCCCGTGAAAACAGCTCCACCGCCCCATCAAAATCACCGGGAAGCGCACGCTGAAACAGGGTCTGTCCCCTAAGGTAGAGCGCCATCACTGATTTTTCGCTGTCTTCAAGCTCTTCCGCCAGTTCGCCCAGCTTGACAAAATCTTCCAGAGCGTCTTCATAGCGGCCGAGTAAAAGATTCACCTGGCCGCGCTGCTCGTGGAGCACGGTGCGTTTTGCATCGGCATCGGCAACCCGGTACTCATCCAGCAGCTTCCCGGCCTTCCCGAACAGCATCAGGCTTTTTTCGTTGTCGAATACGCCACGGGCCAGCTTGCCGGCCTCCAGGTAGAACGTGGCTGCCTTGTCCGGAATCTCGGCGTGGGAGTAGTGCAGCGCTGTCAGCAGTGTTTTCTCGAAAGTGTTGGCCAGCTCGGTATCCTCGAACGTGGCCGCCACCTGGCTGTGGAGGCGTTTGCGAAGAGTGGGCACCAGCTCCTGATAGAGTTTTTCGCCGATCAGCGCCCGTTTGAAAGTGTAGACCCAGTCCGGGTCTTTTTCGTTCTCCAGCCGGGTGATTTCCTTGCCCGTCAGGTGGGAGAAAATCTGCTCAAGGTTTCCGCCCTCGAACCTTCCCGCCTGGTCGGCCTGGGGCAGGAACCGGCGGATAATTATGTAGCGCAAAATATTGCCCAGCACGCTGGAATAACGGATCGCCGCATGCTCGTCGCTGCTGAGCATGGCAATCCGCTCCTCGATTACTCCCTGAATCCTGTTGGGGATAGTCACCGTGTCGAACTTATCGGCGTCAAACCTTGTGCAGCGGCCATCGGCCACGGTTATCAGCTCCTGCTCCAGCACCTTGCTGCAGAACTCGATAATAAAAAACGGGTTACGCTCAAGTTCCTCCTCCACCCGGTGGCTCATCCGCGGGGGAAGCTCAGCGGAGGCGTTATCCTGATCGAGTCCCAGCACCAGCGCGGCCAGCTTTTTGACCGCCTGGAGCTTAAGCAGTCCCGGACGGAATTCGTGGCGCTCAACAGGCAGTGATTTTTCTCTCAGCAACCCAAGCTGCGCCCGGCGGCGTGCGTTGAGCGCCACCACCAGCCCCCCGCCTGCGCTGCGAATAATAAAGCTGAGCAGGTGCAGGCTGTTGCGGTCCGCCCACTGGAGGTCATCGATACACAGCAGTGCCGCGCCTCCCCTGCTGCGCGCCCGGCTGGCGGCGGTGCGGAAAATATCGGCTGTGCACTGGTAAAAAAGATTGCGTTTCTGCCCGGCATCGAGCGCCAGCGAGAAAGGAGTTTCCGCAACCCGCAGCCCCAGAAACGAAGCCATAACCGGTGCAATGGCGGCCGGGTCCGCTATTGCACCATCCAACCCGGCCAGCGCTCCGGCTATCCTGTGGCTTATTTCCTGATCGCTCTCGTTGCCGCTGAGCCCGAAAACCTGTTCCTTGAGAATTTTGATAAAAGGGAAAAACGGGTAAGCGCCCTCATCGCTGTGGCTCTCCGGGGCGGCTGCGTTGTCGCGTTCCATCTCGCCGGTATCCACCCTGTCGCCCTGGTACCAGCTAAAGCACTCGCCGAACCAGACAGGCCAACCCAGCTCCAGCGCCCAGTCCGCCACCTCTGCTATCCTGCGGGTTTTGCCCACACCACTGGAGGCAACCAGCGAGATCAGCGCGGGCTGCTGGCTCCTGCCGCTGGCCGCACTCTCCAACGCGCTCATCATCCGTTTAAGACGGCTGTCGGCCCGCATGTCGCTCCGGGTGCGGACCACCCGGCCCTCGGAAGTGACCAGCGGGTAGCGCCGCAGCCGGGCGATAAACTCCTTGATAGTCTCCAACTCCCGTCGCTCGTGAAGAGCATACAACGACACGGGATGGCTGAAACCTTTCAGCTTCGCCTTGCGCACGGGTGGCTCGGGATGGACCAGGTGCTCCAGCTTGCGGCGCTGTGAATCAATCGTGAACAGGGTGCCCGAAGGATGCTTGAAAGCACCCGCGCTGTCCAGCTCCAGCGCCTCGTTAACCAGGCGGGCGGCCAGGTTGCAGTCCGGGCCGATAATGGTTTCCTCGTTGTTGACGATATTATCCCCGGCCGGCCCCTGCAGGGCCTTGCCAACGCTCATCCCACCGCGAATTTCCACCTCGCCGCCGAATTTATGGCTCAGCCTTCCGGATAGATCCCGCCAGGCGTTCCAGAGGATTTCCGCGTAGTACATCTGGCCGCTCACCCGATGGCTGAACTCGGTGCCCAGCACACCCATCAGGTTGAAATGCCCCTTGGAGAAAATATTATACTTGTAATGGATGCCGAAACGGTCCATCACCATGTGGACCTCGTCGGCCAGTTCGTTAAGCACGCCGGTATCCCGCAGGAAGAAATTACAGAACAGCACCCCGCTGTCGCGCACGGAGGAGCAGGCTTCATCCAGCAGGATATTGCGCCGCGCCTTTTTGCCCAGCCTGCGCACCAGGTACTCGGTCATGCCGCTGCTGGTAAGGTAGGGTTCCACCTTCACCACCTGTTCCGCCAGCGACTGCACCATCACGGCCAGCCCCTCCGGGTCCATTGAGCGTAACTCCTCGGGAGCCTCGCCCGGCTCCGGCGCGGCAGCCGAACAGACTTCGGTCACGAAATCCGCTAACTTGTGCATGCCGCTGGGCCGGATCACCAGCTTACATAACCCATCGCGAAGCTCCGAGACAGCCAGGTCAACCGGCTCCAGGCCCAGCCAGCGCCCGGCCAGCAGATCGTCCAGCCTGGCGCGGCAGACACTGTCGATCCCGATACCCTTTAGCTCCGGCTCATCGGGGCGCACCTGCTCGTCATTGCCACCCAGTTTCTCGGCCAGAGCCACCCTGGTGCCCGCCTTACCCCAGGTTATGCGGGCCTTGATCCGGCTGCCATAGAAACCCGTGCCGGGATTCTGCTCGAACACCAGCCCGCCACTGGCCTTGACCACCAGGTTGTCGATAAAGCGGTCGATATCATCCTGACGGGGCTTGCCCGCCAGCTTGCGCCTGAGTTCCTCGCGAACTTCCAGGGTAACTCTAGGCATGGAGGCGCGGATGGCGAGCATAATCTTGAGGGCCGCCACACCACGGTCGCCATCGCTGTGCTCATCGCGGAAGTGCTCCAGCACCTGACCCATCTTGTTCAGGCAGAAGCGGTTGAGGATACCGAGGTTCATAATATCCCCGGCCTCTTCCTTGCCGAACCGGTCGGTGAGGAAAGTGAGCAGGGCCGTGAACCCGCTGACATCGGCAAAAAAGAGATACTTGCCGCTGGAGCCGTGGTTTTTCAGGTATCCCAGGATGGCGTCGCCGCCGCGCTCGCTGATCCCGTAGTCGGGGTCACGCGCGGGTACAAACAGCGAGAGGTTATGCTGAAGGTTGGAAAGGTAGCTCCACAGCAGCAGCAGTTGGGCATGGTCCATCGAGGCAAGCTCGCCAGCGGCTAAGCGGCTGGCCCATTCGGGATGGAGTTCTCCCAGCAGGGTCGCCGTCCTTATCAGCGCCTGGTCTGCGCCCGTTTGCCGTTCGTGGCGTCTGGTCATCGTCGGCCCCTTCCCAACCCCGGGAGCGTTCAGTCCTGCTTTTTGCCGCCGTGCTTGCGGTAGATTTCGAGGTATTTCTTACTGTTAGTCTTGCGGGCCAGCGCACCCAGCTCTTCCAGTACCTGTCCGTGAAAATCCTTTTTCAGGCCAAGTACGTCCCAGTTATCCAGCACCGAGACCAGGGTTACGATCAGGTTCTCAGGTTGGCCCGCCTTACGGCAGAATTCCAGCGATTCCTCCAGCAATGCGCCCGCTTCACGCTGGTTGGATTTCCCACCCATTTTCAACAGGTCCCCGGCCAGGTTACGCAGGCTCCAGCCGATACCGAAATCATCGTTCAGCTCACGGGCGGTGGTGATGGCGCTGCGATGGCGCTTGCCGGCCTGGTCAAGATCACCATCGGCCATGTCCATCTCTCCCAGAATATTCTCTAAATCCAGCAATTGCTGACGGTAGCCGTGGCGGCGGGCAATCTTCTCTCCCTGTTCCAGTACCCGGCGGGCCTCGTCGTTGTTTTCCTGATCTCTAAGGGCCTCGCCCAGGTTATACATCACGTTGACCCCGAACTGGCGGCTGCTGATCCTCTCTGTTATCTCCAATGCACGACGGTAGTGTTTCTCAGCCCTGGCCGGGTCTCCCATGAAATGGTAGCTCTCACCGATATTAAACTCGAATCCGGCCAGGCCCCGGCTCTCGCCCGCCAGTTTGTGGATAGTGTCGTAGTTGGAGACAAGCAGATCGAGCGCCTTGGTGTTCTCGCCCGAGTCGTTAAGGGTGACACTCATGTTGTTCATAATCAGCAACTGAAGGTTGACATCGCCCACCTTACGGGCCAGGGATCGCGCCTGGTAGAAAGTCTTCAGGGCGTCCGTCAGGCTGAACGCCATCGAGAGGCAGATGGCTTTCGTGTTGAGCAACTGGGCCTTGACCGGCATGAACTCCGGCCCATCACCCGCCTCTGCTATCATCGCCAGGGCCTGGCCCGCTGTCTCAACGCCCTCTTTGCTGCGTCCCAGCCTCATCCGGACTGTGGCCAGTGTGCGGATCATCCTGGCGCGCAGAATGATCGTCCGCGGGTCATCCATATCCGCGCCCACGGTTTCGAAACCGTCCAGCGCTCCCAGAGTCATTTTTTCAGTCTTCTCAATATCCCCTGTTTCCAGCAGCACACGGGACTTGCCGTTACGGGCTTCCAGCAGCAGCAGCGGTAACTCAGCCGCCAGTTTTTCGGCCCGTCCGTAGCGGGCGAGCGCCAGGCCAAAATCATCCTGCGTGGCGCGGGTAAGATAGGTGCGCCCGGCGAGCAGCTCGGCCCTGGCTTTTTTCTCTGGCAGCTTAAGGCGACCGGCGGTTTTCCTCAAGCCGGCGCTATCGGCCAGGGCCTGCTCATAGCTGCCCAGAGCCAGGGCTATTTTGCAGCGGGACTCGTGCATCCGCAGGCGCATCCGGGCTGCCTCATCCAGACGGTGCTCATCGAGAAAACGCTCCACGCGGCCCAGCAGGCTGACAGCTTTTTCGTTTTCGAACACTTCCCCTGCCATGCAACCGGCGGACAAATGAAATTCCGCGCCTTTCTGGGGCAGTTCCGCCAGCTCGTAGTGCAGCGCACAATTGAGGTTCTTCTCCAGAGTATCCTCTGCCCCGCGTTCCCAGATTCTGGCCGCCACGGCATGGAGCCGCTTGCGCTGGGAGGGGGTTATCCCCTGGTAGAGCGACTGGCCGATCAGTGCGCGGCTGAAGCGGTAGACCGAGTTGGCCCCACTGTCCAGTTCGATTTCAAGCACCTGGCGGCCGGCCAGGGCGTGAAGGTTCTGTTGCACGTCCTCCGGAGTAAACGCAGCCGCTGATTCACTTGAATTTATTTCCGCCACATCGCGGCAACGAAGCTCGTTGCCCAGCACCGAGCCGTTGCGGATCAGGTCGAAATCGCGGCGCGGCAGGGAGTTGATCAATTCCTCGATAACCGATTGAACCCTGTTGGGCACGCTCATCGTGGCAAATGATGGACTGTCGAAACGCGCAACCCGGCCATCGCGGACAAACATGACCTCGCTATCCAACAGCTTGCGGCAGAACTCGGTGATAAAAAGCGGATTATTTTCAAGTTCCCCCAGGCGTCTGTCCAGTTCGGCGGGAAGGCTTTCGTCCATCGATACACCCAGAGCCACCCTTGCCAGCGCTCGCACTCCCTTGCGCGATTGCGGCCTGGCCTCCAGCAGCATAAACCCGGTTTTGCCCCCACCCCCGCCTTCATCCACCATCGACTCCAGGCGCTCTTTATCTCTTGCAGCCGCACAGAACAACAGGCCTCCGCCAACCCGGCCCATCAGAAAACTAAGCAGTTTCATGCTTCCGCTGTCTGCCCACTGCAGATCATCGATAACCAGCAGCAGGCGTTTTCCGTGAGCGGTTATCAGCGCCTCGAACAACGAGGCCACCTGCTCGAAAAACACGTTGCGGCGTTCCTCTGGTGAGAGGGATTCAAGCAACTCGTCACCCTTCCCCGAATCCAGCCCCAGAAAAGAAGCCATCACCGCCAGTTCCCGCTCACCCGCCCCCGTGCCCCTCAGTCCGTGGGAAACACTGCGAAGCTTAGTTTGAGCATCGGCCACCGAATCGTTGCCGGCAATTCCGAACACCTGCCCGTTGAGTACCTTGATAAAGGGGTGGAACGGCACCGCCATATCTTCCGCCCGACCCTCATTCGTTCCATCTCCGGTGTCCTGGTAGTAACTTACACACTCTGACCACAGCACCCGCCAGCCGTCCTCGGCGCAGGTGTGCATTATCTCGGCCAGGCGACGGGTCTTGCCCAATCCAGGCAAGCCGTAGAAGCCGAGCATGCGGTTCACCTGCCTGCTCTGTCCGCCAAAATCGCTGACAAACGCCTTAGCCGCGGCCAGCAGCTTATCGCCGCCGGTACCGATTCCGCCGCCGCCGCCGCCATCGAGCACTTCCCCTGTGTCGGTTACAAGCGGCAAACGGCGCAGGCGCTCGGCCAGCTCAACAGCCGATTCCTGCTCCTGGCGGCCTGTGAGTGAATAAAGCGGAACCGGCTCACGGAAGCCTTTGAACTCAGCGAGTTCATAGGGATCGACAGGGGTGACCAGGTGCTCCACACTTACATAGCTGGGCCGGGCGGCCAGCAACGAACCGGGCGGTTCCTTGCGCACCAGCGCCCTGGCCACCAGCCGGGCAGCCAGGTTGCAGTCCGGCCCGATAATAGTCAATTCGTTGTGCAGGAAATTGTCGCCTACCGGCCCCTGCAGGCACTGGCCCACGCTCAGCCCCGCGCGCAAACGCACACGCTTGCCGAAACCCCGGCCAGTATCTTCCAGCAGGTCCTGCCAGCACTGCCAGAGAACCTCCGTATAGAGCCGTTCTGTCTCCGGCGCACCGGCCACCTCCAGGCCCAGCGAGGCCATCAGGTTAAAATCGCCCATGGGGAAGATGTTGAACTTGTAGATAAGCCCATAGCGGGTCATTACACGGTGAATCGTATCCGAAAGATCGTCGAGAAAGGCGCCGGAAGATACGCTGAAATTAACGAACAGGATACCTGTCTCATGTACGCGGCTCGAGTGCTCATCGAACAGATTGGACAACCGGGCATCAGGACCCAGCCCGCGAATCACCTGCTGCACAAGCTCTCCGCCCTGAAGGTATGGCGCGCTGTGCTCCAGGGAGCGGGCGATATCTCCGAGTGACTGCACCTGCCCATCAGGTGCGCCGTTTTCGATCGAGCTCTCGAAACGGCCGATATCATCCCAGGTACGCCCGGCAAGGCGGCTCATGCCGCGGGGGGTAAGCACCAGCTTGGTAAACTCACCGAAGCGCCGGGTGCGATAGTCGGACGGACGGAGCCAGCCGGTGGCGAGCAATTGCTCCATTCCACTTGCCGAGCTGTTATCGAATCCAACTCCTTTTACCTCCGCCAGCTTCTCGTCCACTTTATCATCACTGCCGCCCACTTTTTCGCTGCCCGCCAGATGCCTGGCGCTGTGTCCCCAGGTGATCCGGGACCGCGATCCGGAGCCATAGAACTCGCTGCGGCCATGGCTCTGTCCTTGCACAACTCCGGCGCTGGCCTTGATTTCCAGCCCCCTGATAAACTTGCGGATTTGATCTTGATGGGGTTTACCGGCCAGCTTGCGGGAGAGTTCCGTGCGCACTTCAGTTGTAATCGTGCCCAGGATCGAGCGGAAAGCGATAGCGCTCTTGAGGGCGTCAGCCGCCGGATCGGTATCCTCACCTGCCCCGGCCTCACCGTAGCAGGCTATCAGCGCACCCATCCGGTTCAGGCAGTAGCGGTTGAGGATGCTCATGTTCATGATATCGCCGGCTTCCTGCTTGCCGAAACGATCGGTGAGGAAAGTGAGCAGCTTGGTGAACCCGCTGACATCAATCATCACGTAGCTGGGCTTCAGGCCCGGACGGCCCGGGCGCTTGAAATAGGCCACCACGGCGTCGCCACCGCGCTCGGTAACACCGTAGGCGGGGTGGGAGGCCGGGACGAACAGGCTCAGTCCACGGCCCACACCGGCCAGATACTTTTGTAAATTTTTCTGCTGCTTGAGAGAGGGAGCTTTCCCTGATGAAAGAGAACGGGCCCATTCAGGATGGTAAACCGAGAGAACCTTCCGGAGCATTGCTAGGTCGGATTTATTCAGATCGGGCATCTTACTCCCGGCTGATAGGCGTGCGGGCTGCATTGCTGGGCCGGAAGCCAGTCCGGGCGGCGATAGCTACATCCGGCTGATTCTCTCCGAGAGAATCCGGAAGCTGTCACCGTCGCGGGTAAGGTAGAGTTTCTTGCGGCCCACCGAATGGAAGCGGTCGGAACGGTACTCCTGGTTAAAACTGACAATCAGGTAGTTGTGAAACGCGTAAACGCTGATGCCGGTCAGTTCGACTTCGATATTCTTGTACGCTTTGTTCAGCCTCTGCTTGTATGCCCGATGCTGCGCCCTGGTACGTCCGTAACCGATAAAACGCTCGTCGTAGCAGGCCATGTAGTCATCGAGCCGTTCCTGTTCCCAACTGAGCTCCCAGCCGGTGATAAAGCTCAGAACGTTTTCCCGCGCGGAATCGTATTGGCTCTCTGACTCCACGCGCAGACTGTCATCGACAATGATCGGCGTATCCCAGAGGGTGATATAGTTGCTGAGCTCCATGATATCGGCGTTAGTCACCACAACACAGCCTTCGGTGTCGTAACTCTTCTCCACCCGGTCGTCTTCGTCCACGGCGTGAAGCCAGATGCCACTGCCGGTCTTGTTGTTCAGACGGTCGTAATCGTTGGGATAATCCATCGTGAAGGCGCGGACACCGTACTTGGCGGGCAACTGCTCGTCATCAAGGATACCTTTGAAGAAATAGACGCCGTTGGGGGTTTTGAGGTCTCCCTCACGCAGCTTGGTGCCGTTGTTATTACGACCCGTGGTACAGCGGAAACGCTTGTAAAGACTGGGGCCGTCCTGGCTGCCGCGGTAGATATAAAGCTCCTGCGCCTGCTTGTCAACCAGCAAGGCAAAGTGGTCGCCCTCGCTGCTCATCTCCAGCAGGTATATTGGTTTGTCCTGCTCCTGAACCTCACCAAGGGCAAGGAGCGGCAGAAGAAACACAATCACTACGGCCAGCTTAAGAATCCGCATCTGCCAGACACTCTCCATCTATTGTTAACAGGTCTTTAGCGCTGTAATCACCACCGTACCCGCCGCCACATTCGATATATTCAGATAACACAGAAGAATAACAATCAACCCGACTGTGTGTCAAACCAAAATCAAAGCGCAACCCGGCCTCAGCGCCGCTTTGCCCCGGCGGCGCCGGCATGGATCAGAGTCTTCAGCTCAACGCTGCTCAAATGCCTGCACTGTCCGGGACTAAGGCCATCGAGCGTGACCGTGCCTATCCTGTGACGGCAGAGATAGCGCACATCGCAGCCCAGGGCATCGAACATCCTGCGGATCTGGCGTTTCTCTCCCTGCTCCAGAATCACCTCGAAAGTGCCCTCGCCGTGGATGAAACCGGTCTTGGTGACAGACACGGCCCGCATGTTCCGGCCCTCGATCTCCATGCCACGCTCCATCCGCATCAGGCCCTCGCCGCCGGGATTACCCCGCACCCGTACGGTGTATTGTTTCTGAACCTTGAACGATGGGTGCGTGAGCTTCTGGACCAGCTCACCCGAGTTGGTGAACAACACAAGGCCCTCGCTGTTTTTATCCAGCCGCCCGGCGTAAAGCCAGCGCTTATTGCGCTCTTCGGGCGGAAGAAGGTCGTAGACCGTGCTCTTGTTGTGGGGATCATCGGCGCTTGTCACGTAACCGATTTTCTTAAAAAGGATCAGGGCCTCTGGCTTTGCCGGCGGCGGGGCCAGCGGCTTGCCGTCCACTTCCAGCTTGTCCTTACCGGCATCGACCCTGATCGCCGGATCGATTACAACCTGGCCGTTAAGCTTTACCCGGCCCTCCGCGATCAGTTTCACGGCTCCGCGACGGGAACTGGCGCCGGCGCGGGCGAGCACTTTCTGTATTTTTTCACCCTGAGGGATAGTGGTCATTTTAGCACTTAATATTGTAGGTTAGAATATTGCAATCAAATGAACTACCCCGCGGCAGAGCTGCGAGGTAACTGAAAAAATCCCCCTCAATCCCCCTTTGTCAAAGGGGGAAGTAACAATCCCCGTCCCGATTTCATCGTGGACACCCCCTTTCCCAAGGGGGAATTTTACCTCTGATCTATGTTCCCCCCCTTTACCAAAGGGGGGCCAGGGGGGATTTAAGCTGCTCGTCTTGCAAATACATCAGCTTACCACGGAGAAAGCTCCGAGGAATGCTCTTCGATTAAACCAGCTCCTGCTGGTCGCTGTCGCTCCCTGTGTCAGCAGGGGTGGTGGAAGCTTGAGCTTCCTGCTCACTGAGAAGGACTTCCAGTTCGCTTTCGCGCGGAAGGCTTTCCAGATCAGAGAGGCCGAAATAGCGCAGGAAATTCGGCGTGGTACCGTAGAGCAGGGGCCGTCCAAGCACCTGGGCGCGGCCGCAGATAGTGACCAGCTTCTTCTCCAGCAGGGACCTGAGTACGCCGCTGGGATTGACTCCCCTGATTTTCTCCACTTCCGCGCGGCTGATCGGCTGACGGTAGGCGACAATAGCGAGAGTTTCCAGCGCGGCGGGGCTGAGCCTGTGCCAGGAATTCTGACGGCCCAGGCCGCGGACATACTCGGCAAGCTCGGGGACAGTTCGGTACTGGTAACCGCCGCTGATCTTCATGATCCTGAAAGCGCGGCGGCTGGATTCGTAGTACTCGTTGAGTCCGGCCACCGCATTGTGGACCTCCTCCTGCTCCATCGCGGCGGACTCGGCCAGCCTGCTTGCCGCCACCGGCTCGCTGGAAGCGAACAGCATCGCCTCAATCACAGTCATGTTGTCGTAACCGCTCATCGCTAATCCAGTTGATGGTTATACTCAGGATTCCGCTGCCTCGTCATCGTCCGCAGGCTGTTCATTCCCGGCGGCTGCGCTGTCATCGGGATCAAAATCCTCCTCCAGCGGCTCCTCGACAGGCTTAAGTTTGCGCCTGGCGATCCAGAGCTGGCCGAACGAGTCGGCCTGATCCACCAATATCTCATGTCGCTTTGCAAGCTCCAGCAGGGCCACCAGGGTGACCACGACAAACATCCGGCTTGAGTCCTCGGGTACCAGGTCGGCAAACAGCACCCGCTTTTTTTCACTCAACAGCTTGCGGATAGCTTTGACACGCATGGCAGAGGAGATTTTCTCTCTGGCTACTTTGTGGACCGGCTCTGGCGGCGGCTTGCGCAGCATCAGACGGCCGAAAGCGAGAATCAGCTCGTTGACAGTGGCATCGATCTCCGGCTCCAGCTCCTCGCTTCTGCGGAAATACTCCACCTCGCTCCAGCCACGTTCGGCCTGTCGTGTGCTGTCATCCTCCAGGCGGCGCATGTGCCCGGCTATTTCCTTAAACTGCATGTACTCGACAATTTTCTCCACCAGCTCGCGGCGCGGGTCCTCCCAGTCCTCGTCCTCAATATCGTCGCGGGGCAGCAGCATCCTGCTCTTTATCCGCAGCAGAGTGGAGGCCATCAGCACGAAATCTCCGGCATGCTCCAGGTCCAGCTTCTCGATCCGGCCCAGATACTCCAGGTACTGCTTGGCCAGCATCGCGATCGGGATATCGTAGATATCGATCTCGTGCTTGCGGATCAGATAGACCAGCAGGTCCATCGGCCCCTCGAAAACATCCAGGTGTACCTGGTAATCGTCCATCGGTCCTCTTGCTAGGGCTGCTATTAGTACACCATACCCATGGCCTGGCGGACAAGCTGCATGGTTTCGCCTGCGCGCTCGGAAGCCACCCTGCTGCCATCGGCCAGAATCTGGCGGACCTGATCAGGGTTCTTCGCGAAAACGGCACGGCGCTCACGGATCGGATCGAGTTCCCTGCCCACAGCGCCGGCGAGCCTGGCCTTGCAGTCCACGCAGCCCAGGGCCCCGGTGCGGCAGTTTTCCGCAATCTCACCGGTCTCTTCCTTATTGAATATCTCGTGGTAGGAGAAGACCGAGCAGACCTCGGGCCGTCCCGGATCACCGCGGCGGATTTTCTGTGGATCGGTGACCATCTTGCGCACTTTATTTTTCACAGCCTCATTGTCATCGGAAATATAGATGGAATTGCCCAGGCTCTTACTCATTTTTTTACCATCGGTGCCCGGCAGACGCGAAATTTTGGTCAGCTTGGCCTTGGGCTCAGGGAACACGCTGCTGTAAAGATGGTTAAAACGGCGGGCAATCTCACGTGTCATCTCGATATGGGCCACCTGGTCCTCGCCCACCGGCACCAGATCGGCGCGGTAGAGCAGGATATCGGCGGCCTGAAGGATCGGGTAGCCCATCAGCCCGTAATGGATTTTCCCGCCCAGGTCCATATCGGCGATCATGTCCTTGATTGTGGGATTGCGCTCCACCCAGGGCATGGGGGTTATCATGCCTAAAATGAGGTTCAGCTCGCAGTGCTCCCGCACTTTGGACTGGATCAGGAATTTTGACCGTTGCGGGTCAAGGCCCACGGCCAGCCAGTCGAGCACCATCTCGTGGATATTGGCGGGAATTTCCGCACTTTTCTCAAAACCGGTGGTCAGCACATGGTAGTCCGCCACCAGAAAATAGCAATCGTAAGTATCCTGCAACTTGATCCAGTTTTCCAGCGCCCCCACCAGGTGGCCCAGATGAAGTTTGCCAGTTGGGCGCATTCCACTGAGAATGATACCTTTCTTACTCGCCATTACCATCCCTCTCGGTGTTTGAATACTTTCGGTCCCTCAAATGCCACAAAAGCAAAATTATCCGCAAATATCTTAACAGGCAGCACCCCTGGACCGCTACCTCGCCGCCGCCAGCACCAGCGACATCAGGCCGTTGAACATCATCCTGGCGGGCCAGAAAAAGACGCTCAGCAGATTGAAATAAAGCGCCGCCATCAGCAGCATAAACCCGTAGGGGCGGATAGCCGCATACTTGCGCGCCGCCTCGTAGGGCAGCAGGTTTTCCAGGATATGCGACCCATCGAGCGGCGGGATCGGGATCATATTAAAGAAAGCCAGGATCAGGTTGATCCAGATGGCATAGTGGAAAACCTGGAAATACGGACC
>SDBV01001403.1_pt1 | contig 36354 bp, 31 predicted proteins | sample 2277081 | NCBI WGS metagenome assembly SDBV01 (sample SAMN10402039, study PRJNA504765) | marine sediment metagenome | isolation source: marine sediment core GS10_PC15, 223 cmbsf | place: Arctic Ocean: Southern Knipovich Ridge | collected 2010 | reverse complement strand
ATGGCGAGAATCTGGGAACGCATAGTCGACATGGCCTTTGAGCTTCTTGAATCGAACCCTGAGGGGCTTCGGTATTCGGAGCTCGTTCGCCGCGTCGCTGAAGATCAACACAATAACCCGACTTGTTCTATGCCAATCGTTACATGAAGCTGATCGAAGCGGAGATGTTCTCATAATGTAGCTGCCCTCACCCCCTGCCCCTCTCCCGCAAGCGGGAGAGGGGAGTTTCTGATCCGCCGAGATACCAAACACCAATCACCGAGAACCAATCACCGAACACCAATCGCCAAACACCCAACCACGAGGACCACGAATGAGCAACAGCCACCCCAACAATTACCCCAAGCTCCACAACGCCGCGTGGCCGGGCCTGGTGGGAAAGGGCCCCGACGCCGACGAGCCGGCCATCGCCCTGGACCAGATGCTGGACTTCACCGCCGCCGCGGAGGTCGACGGAGTGAAGTTCGAGGGCTTCGACGTCTTCCTCTACCACCCCCATTTCGATATCGACGGCGGCGACGACGAGATCCAGAGCCTGGCCGAAAAGGCCCAGGCCCGAAACCTCAAGGTCGGCACCGTCGTGGCCCCCATCTACGAGGGCACCGGCGGCGGCTCCCCCTTGGACGAGGGCCAGGGGCGCAAGAACTTCGTCGGCCAGGTCCGCAAGGCCTGCAACATCGCCCGGCGGCTGAAGCAACTGGGCGCGCGCGACTACGGCAACGTCCGCTTCGACTCCGGCATCGGCGTGGAACCCTGGGCCGCCGACCCCGAGGCCAACATGAAGAAGATCGCCGACACCTTCCGCGAGGCCTGCCAGGTGGCCGAAGATCACGGCGAGCGAATGGCCGCCGAAGGCGAGATCTGCTGGGGCGGCATGCACAGTTGGAAGAGAATGATCCAACTCATGGAAATGGTCGACCGGCCGCAGACACTCGGCTTCCAGGCCGACATGTCGCACACGCTGCTGTACCTGTTGGGCTACAACGCGCCGGAGGACGCCATCCTTCCCGAGGGCTTCGATTTCAGCGACCAGCAACAGTTCGACGCGGCCTACAAGCAGTTGACCGACGCCCTGCGCCCCTGGACCATCGAGCTGCACGTGGCCCAGAACGACGGCACCGTACACGGCTCCGGCTCGCACGACAAAACCGGCCGCCACTGCCAGGCCACCGACCCCAACGGGAAGCTCGACATCCCCCGACACGCCGGCTATTGGCTCCGCGACGCCGGTGGCGAGTTGACCAAGCGGATCCCCCACGTCTGCTGGGACGGCTGCATGTTCGCCAACGAAGTGATGATGAAGCCGCAGACCTGGAACGATATACTAGAGGCCATGATCGCCGTCCGCGACGCGCACGGGTGGCAGGAGTAACAGGGAAACCAGTACGACAAGTTTCTCACAAAGCCGCGACCGTTGGTCGCGCCCGGTGACGATTCGTGGTCCGGCGCACCGGTTCCGGCGCGGCCCACAGTCGCGGCTTTGTGAGTTGGACCCAACGGAATTTCCAACCAACACGAAAGCACCATCATGTCCAAGACCATCAACATCGGCGTACTCGGCTGCGGCTTCATGGGCCGGGCCCATTCTAACGCGTATTCACAGGTCAACCATTTCTTCGATCGCGAGCACCGACCCGTCTTGAAGGCCTGCTACGGCCGGGAGGAAGACCGCGAAAGGCTCGAAGCGTTCGCCAATCGCTGGGGATACGAATCGATCGAAACCGACTGGCGGAAGATCGTCCAGCGCGACGACATCGACCTGATCGACGTCTGCGTGCCCAACTTCATGCACCACGACGTGGTGATTGCCGCCGCCGAGGCGGGCAAGATCATTATCTGCGAAAAGCCCCTGGCAATGAACGTCGCCGAGGGCGAGGAAATGGTGGCCGCCGTGGCGAAAGCGGGCGTGGCCAACATGGTCTCGTTCAACTACCGCCGTGTGCCCGCCATCGCGCTGATGAAACAGATCATCGACGAGGACCGCATCGGACGCCCCTTCCACTATCGGGCCACCTACAACCAGGACTACACCATCGGCGCCGACGTGCCCCAGGGCGGCATGGCCCTTTGGCGGCTCGACTCCAAGGTAGCCGGCTCCGGCGTAACCGGCGACCTGCTGGCCCACTCCATCGACACGGCCGAATGGCTCAACGGCCCGATCCAAAAGGTCGTGGCCCACGCCGAGACCTTCATCAAGCAGCGCACCCACGCCGACACCGGCAAGGTCGAGAAGGTCGACATCGACGACGCCTGCATGTTCCTGGCCGTGTTCGCCAACGGCTCGATCGGCACCTTCGAGAGCACCCGATACGCCCGGGGACGCAAGAACTACAGCACGATGGAGATCAACGGCGAGCACGGCTCGATGTTCTTCGACCTCGAAAACGCCCACATGCTGAAGTTCTTCCGCTACGCCGATCCGACGGGCAAGAAGGTCGAAGACCATCTGACCGGCTGGCAGGACATCCTGGTGACCAACTTCGAGCACCCCTACATGAAGAACTGGTGGGTCCCGGGTTGCGTGATCGGCTACGAGCACACCTTCATCAACAGCTTTGCCGATTTCTTCGCCAGCCTGGAAGGCGGCCCGGCCTTCCAGCCAGACATGAAGTCCGCCCTGAGGACCCAACGAGTCTGCGACGCCGTGCTCGACAGCGCCAAGCTGGGCCGCTGGGTCGAGATTCCCGGGTAGTGCCGAGGAGTTGCTCCGTCGGGGCCAACCTGCATTTGTGATCGCAAGCCGATTGCAGTGCCCCTTATGTTATCCAGACGAATTAGTACGCCCTGCCTGTACAAGTATCTGCAGCCGAAGTGGGCCGATGCGATGATTCGCACTGGTTCCATACGCGTTGGTACTCTCAGTGAGTACCGCGAGCTTGAAGCCAAAGATGCCGAGCGAGGTGATCTTGGAGAAGGCACGCGAGTTCTGCACTCCGACGACCGACCGCGCGTTTACAACAGCACCACCGAGCTTCCGTCGATTCTGCGCGGGGTTTCGTGCGGTCCGCGAGGTATGGCGACAAACGGACCGTCCGCGATTGTCATCGAGCAGCGGGGCCCGGATGCCCATCTGTACTGTCTGACCGAATACTTCGATCCGTCAGTGATGCAGCAGTTCGGCGGGGCAAGTGTTCGTATTGAACGTCCAGACGAGTTCTTCGCAGCCGTAGATCAACAGTTCAGACTAGAACTTCAGAAGCTAGACGTTTCTGTGTGTGAACGTGTGCTCGATCGCTGCGTGTACGTGTCGAGGCGTCAAAACTACCATCCGCCGTCCCCTGTGCACGAGTGTTTTCTGAAACCGCCATCATATGAGCACCAACGCGAGGTGCGCGCCGTTTGGCGGCCTGCTCAACTGCCAATCGCGCCGATTGAATTTGACTGTCCACAGGCCGTCGAGTACTGCAAATTCCATGCTTCAAGGGCGCGGTCACACGAACAGTTATCCGCAACAGATCGCACCATGCTGGGGGCGGGTGCCGAGAATTGTTCGTGCTACTCGATATCCGGTAGACCTGGCACCCGTGGGGCTTGTGCCGCAACGCGGTCGACGGCTTGACTTGGCCGGCTCGCCGTGAGATACTGATAGTGTGGGCGAAGCGGGGAGGCCACACAAGGGAAATCCAAGAGGCCATGCCGCCGGCAACCCACCGATCACAAGGTGCACTATGTCACTTACCGAACTTCTCCCGTCGATCCAGTCGTTGCCGCGGTCCGAAAAGGTCCGGCTGATTCAGCTTCTCGCTGCGGACGTGGCCGGGGAGCAGGCGCCGGAGACTGAGCCGCTGGCCCGGCCCGGCTCGGCCCGAGAAGGCTCGTCGAAAGGGGACGATACCACGCAGTATCCGCTCCGCGGCACGTCGGTGCGATACGAACACCCAACAGAGCCGGTCGCGGAATCTGAGTGGGAGACGCTGAAGTGATCGTCCTGGACACCCATATCTGGGTATGGTGGGTCCATGGCGACGCTCGGCTTCCCGAGGCGCAGGCAACGATCCTTCAGCAGCACGAGCAGACCGGCCTTGGAATCAGCGCGATATCTTGTTGAGAGGTGGCAAAACTGGTAGAAAAACGACGGCTGACTCTGCCTCAACCAATCGATCCATGGATGAAACTGGCCCTTGGCTATCCCGGGATTACGCTGCTACCTCTGGAGCCTGAGATTGCGATTGAGTCGACTCGTTTGCCGCACCCCTTCCATAACGATCCTGCCGACCAGATCATCGTGGCAACTGCAAGAGTGCACCAGTGTCCCGTGGTAACGATCGACAAGAAGATTTCTGACTACCCTCACGTCCAGGCTCTGTCATAGTCATAGAGGATTAGCTGTTTCGGGTAGATATCCTCTGCTGTATCCTCACGCACCGCCAACACGGGGGTCCTTTTGACGGCAGCCGGCACCACCCTGCCCGATTGCTCGACGATGACCGACCGTGAGATTGGGCTCCGTCGGGGACCTCTGGCGGCTTGCCCAGCCGGGCCGTGGAACGCATAATGGCAGGGGTGAGGAGGCTCCTGGTGGCACCCGGACTGAAGCCTGGCAAGAGCCATTACGAATTTTCTTGGGGGGGGATCAGCATGCCGGCCCGCACATACCGAGGGTTTACCCTCATTGAGCTCCTGGTGGTGATCGCCATCATCGGTGTGCTGATCGCGCTGCTGCTGCCGGCGGTGCAGGCGGCGCGCGAATCGGCCCGGGGAATGCGGTGCCGGAATAACCTCAAGCAGATCGGTCTGGCGATCCACGGCTACCTTGACGTGCACGGAGTGTTTCCCATCAGCATCGCCTACAATCGGGCCGGACCCAGGCCCTCGCGCGAGGTCAACGGCAAGGGCTGGATCATCGGTATCCTCCCGTACATGGAGCAACAGGGGCTGTTCGACCAGTTCATTCCCGGCTTTGTCGGCAATTTCGGGTCCGGTGGCGGTCTGAAGAATGCTGCCTGCCGCAAGGCTGTCAGAACCCAACTGCACCTGCTTCATTGCCCTTCGGACGACTCGGTGCTGACAAACTCTACCAGTCAGTTCCAATGGTCGGGCATTGAAGTGGCGCTGACCAGTTATAAGGGGGTCATCGGCGACACGCGGATGGGAGGAGGCTCCAGCGTCCATCAGGGAACTATGCCCGACTGCCATAACACCGTCGGCTGCAACGGCATCTTCTATCGCAACAACTACCAGGAGCCGATCCGGTTGATCGACGTCCGCGACGGCACCGGCAACACGTTGATGGTTGGTGAGGACGTTCCCAGTGCCAACCATCACTCGACCGCCTTTTACTGCAACGGCGACTACTCGAGCTGTCACGCGCCGCTGAACTACTTTCCCGATCCACCCACTCCCAACGAGTGGTGGAACGTGATCTCATTTCGCAGCCTGCACCCCGGCGGGGCCCACTTCTGTCTGGTCGACGGCTCGGTCCATTTCTTCAGCGAGACCATCGATTACATGCTCTACCGGCATCTGAGCACCAAAGCCGGCCACGAGTCCGTTAAAGTGCCATGACCAAACAAACACCAGGGCCGGCCGCAAACCTCGGCCCAGCCGGTCTGCTACTTGTGATAGCGTGCCTCTCGCTGGCGGCGGGCTGTGGCGGCCCGCACGACTCGTCGGTCTACGGAACCGTCACCCTGGACGGAAAACCCTTGGAAACCGGTACCGTCACCTTCCATCCGGCCGGCCAGGGTGCGGTCGCCTACGGTCGGATCGGAGCCGACGGTAATTACCGGCTGCACACCGGCGCCGAGCAAGGTCTGGCCCCGGGCGAGTACATCGTGACGGTTGTCGCTACCGCCCCCCCGCCCGATCCTCATTCCGAAGTCGTCGGCAAGCTGCTCACCCCGGCACGCTACGGAAATCTCGATCAGACCGACCTGCACTTCACCATCCAGCCGGGCAAGAATCAGATCGATCTGGCGCTGCAAACGAAGTAGGCGCTCCGGTCTGAGAAAACGCGGTCTCCCGGTAGGACCATCCAGTGGCAGCTTCATGGGATGCGGAGGATGCTGGCACCCGATGAACTACTTTGCCCACGGGTACAAGCACTGGCGAAACGGCAGTGGAACCTGGGCGTGGGAATACCCGCAAAATGGCCCCGCACCTTTCGGGGGGTTAATATGGGCTGTCCCTGGCTCGGGTCTTGCAGTATGATAGAGTACCGGTAAAGGTATGGTCCGTTTCTTCACGGGTAGTCCGATGGTCACTACCGAGAAACTCGTCACCGCAGAAGAGTTATGGCGGATGGGCGAGCCGGCTGATGGCTCGCGTCTGGAACTCCTTCAGGGGGAGCTGATTCAAATGACGCCGGCAGGAGCAAGGCACGGAGCATGTTGTGCGACAGTCTCTTCGGCTTTGCACCGGTACGTGAAGGAACGAAGTGCGGGACATGTCGTCTCCAACGACACCGGCATTTTCACCGAGAAGGATCCCGACACCGTGCTTGCCCCCGATCTGGCCTATTGGAGCCGCCAACGCCTTGCGGAACTGCCGGAAGGCTTCGTCGAAGTCCCGCCGGATTTGGCCGTTGAGGTCGTCTCCCCTGGTGATTCACAGAGCTACGTCCACCGCAAGGTGCTGCATTACCTGGATCACGGGGTCGCCCTGGTTTGGGTCGTCGATCCCAAGACGCGGACCGTGACAGAGTATCGCTCGCGCCAGGATGTGCGCATTCTCGCTGAAGCAGAGGAGATCACGGGCGGCGACGCCCTGCCGGGCTTCTCCTGCCGCGTGGGCGGGTTCTTTCAGTAGTACCGATCGGGCCGAGCGGTTGCCTCTGACGGCGCGCGACCGACGCTCGCGTATCACGAGGCGCGACCACCGGTCACGGCTTTATGGTTGGCGGGCTGGAATGAACTACTTCGCCCACGCACTGCACTTCCTCGACGACCCGTATCTGGCCGCCGGCACCGGAGTGCCCGATTGGCTCACCGTGGCCGACCGCCGCGTTCGGGTCCGCCCCGAATCCGCCCAGCGGCTGGCAGCAGATCCCCAGCCACACACCGCCTCGGTCGCCGCGGGCGTCTTGCAGCACATCCGCGACGACCGCCGGTTCCACCAAAGCCGGGCCTTCGCCGAACTCTCCCTGGAGTTGACCGCCGCGGCGCGCGAGACCCTGGGAACTGACACGGGATTCCGGCCCGTCTTCTTCGGGCACCTGCTGGTCGAGGTCCTGCTCGACGCCTCGCTGCTGGCCGAAGACCACGTCCGGCTGGAAGCCTACTGGCGGGTCCTCGACTCGGTCGACGCCGGGCTGGTCGAGCAGGCAGTCAACCGGATGGCTTCCCGGCCCACCAATCGGCTGGCGTCGCTGATTTCCGGATTCTGCCGCGAGCAGATCTTGCAGGATTACCTGGAAGATGGCAAACTGTTTGTGCGGCTGAACCAGGTCATGCGCCGCGCGAATTTGCCCCAACTACCCCAGAGCCTTCTGGGGTTGCTGCCGGAGGCCCGGCGGCTGGTCGAGAACCGCAAGATCGAACTGCTGGAGGGCATTCCAACGTCCGAGTTGTAGGAGGCGACTCCAGTCGCCGATTGAGTGCCGGCAAGGAAAGAGAGATTGTAGCCGGGGGACTGATTGTAGCCGGGGGACAACGTCCCGCGGTCTCCCCCGGCGGCTGTTAGCCGCCGGCTATGGCACACGTGCAATTGACGTCGTAACTTCTTCAAAGAGCCAACTTGGCGCCGTGAGTATAAGTCAACACGAACTACGACTGATAACCCGAGGAGTCAAACAATGCGCTTCGGAATGAACCTGCTGATGTGGACCGATACGCTTAACGACGAGATGCTACGCTTGCTGGAGCAACTCAAGAAGATAGGTTACGACGCCGTCGAGGTCCCCGTGTTCGACCTGGACAATCTCAACAACTACACCAAGTGGGGCAAACGATGCGACGAACTGGGACTGGCCCGCACCGGCACCGCGATCCGCGGTCCGGACCAGAACCCCATCAGCTCCGATGCGGCCGTTCGCCAAAACGGCGTCCAGGCCAACCAGCGCAACCTCGATTGCTGTGCAGCCGCCGGGTGCGAGGTCATGGCCGGGCCGTTCCATTCGGCTTTGGGAGAGTTCAGCGGCAAGGGGCCCACAGAGGAGGAATGGAAATGGGGCGTCGAGGCCATGCAGCAGGTAGCCGAGCACGCCGAGAAGGTGGGGGTGGTCTTGGGTGTCGAGTATCTCAATCGCTTCGAATGCTATTTCCTCAACACCGCCGCCGACGGGGAGCGCTTCTGCCGCGACGTAGGGCATCCGAGCTGCAAAATGATGTACGACACCTTCCATGCCCACATCGAGGAAAAGAGCATCCCCGAGGCCATCCGCTCGCTGAAGGACTGCCTCTGCCACGTGCACATCTCCGAAAACGACCGCAGTACCCCCGGCCAGGGAAACGTCCGCTGGGACGAGAACTTCGACACCCTCAAAGAAGTAGGCTACGACAACCTGCTGGTCGTCGAAGCCTTCGGCCTGGCCCTGGAAAAACTGGTACCCGCCACCAAGATCTGGCGCCGAATGTACCAAAGCGAGGAACAACTGGCCGCCGACGCGCTGAGCTTCATGAAGGCCGAAGTGGCCCAGCGATGGTGAGACGGAATGATGAGTGACGAGTGGTGAGTAATGAGTGATCGTTTAGCGGCCGCCGGCGCGGCGGCCTCTTGTCGCCAAGGTGCCAACTCACATGTCGCAAACTCCAGACAAACAATCTGAATCGCGCCAGCCCTCGGGAATCTCGCTCGACGAACTGACCGAGGCCTTCGCCCAGGCAATGCGTGTCGAAACGAGATCCCCGTCCGAAACGGACAGCCCGCCTGCGGACCAGGCGCTCCCCCTCTCCGATCAGCAGCCGCCGGACCGGCCCCTCGAGTACGAACCTGAAGCCCCGGCCGGGGAAGACGATCCCTGCGAGATCAGCCCCCGATCGATCCTCGAGGCTATGCTCTTCGTGGGCAACCGCGACGGCCAGCCACTTCAGGCCAAGAGGGCGGCCGACCTGATGCGAGGCGTGGAAACCGAGGAAATCGCCTCCCTGGTCGGCGAGTTGAACCAGCGCTACGACGCCAACGGCTGCCCTTACCAAATCATCGGCGGCACGGCCGGATACCGGCTGACGCTGCGAGAGGAGTTCCACCCCCTGCGGAACCGCTTCTACGGACGGATTCGCGAGGCCCGGCTCTCACAGGCCGCCATCGATGTGCTGGCTATCGTGGCCTACCAGCAACCACTCACCGGAAAGCAAATCGGCCGTCTGCGGGGCAAGCCCAGCGGCCACCTCTTGACCCAACTGGTTCGTCGCGGGTTGTTGCGAATCGAGCGACGGCAGACCGCCCGCCGAACCGCACAGTATTACACTACCGATCGCTTCCTGAAGCTCTTTGGCTTGGCAGGGCTCGACGATTTGCCCCAAAGCGAAGACCTCGACGGCCAGTAAGCGAGAATAGGATGTCTGGTGAAAATATATGGGCGAAAGTCGTTGCTATGAAACGGCTTATAGATTTTCCCGAAACAAGCGCAGACGGACCCTGCGGGGCTTGGTAAAATAAAATGCTTAGGGTGGTTGCCGGGGCGCCTTCCCCACCAAAGCCATCCCCGGCAATTATGCCGGCCGCAGCGGCCGGCTGCTAGTGTGAGGCCGTACGTCGCGATCGAAGACTTGCGATCGAAAGACCACCATGTGAGCAGACGGGACAAACCCGCCTGAGCATCTATCGCAGCATCTCTGCCCGTTTGGCCGCCGGCTTTCTCTCTACCTCGCTTTGGACGCTTGGTGTATGTCCGTTTCCCAGTTGATTGCCGATCTGCACGCTGCCGTCCCCCTCGTGGGGCCGTCACTGTTGGCTTGCGACTTCAGCAAGCTGGGGCTGGAGGTTCGCCGCGCGGAAGAAGGCGGAGCTCGCGTGCTGCACCTGGACGTGATGGACGGGCATTTCGTTCCCAATATCAGCTTCGGCCTGCCGATCGTCCAGGCGGTTCGCCGTGTGACCGATCTGCCCCTGGACGTGCATCTGATGATCTCACAGCCGGGCCGCTACCTCAGCCAGTTCCGCCAGGCCGGCGCCGACCTGATCACCATCCACGTCGAGGCCGTCAACGAGCCCCGCTCGATGCTCCAGCAGATCCGCTCTCTGGGAGCCGGCGCAGGTATCACACTCAATCCGCCTACTCCGCTGTCGAACATCGAAGGCTGTCTCGATGTCTGCGACTTGGTACTGGTGATGAGCGTGATGCCGGGTTTCGGCGGACAGCAGTTCCAAACCGTCGCACTAGACAAGATCCGACGGCTACGTATGCTGGCCGGGCCCAAGAAACTCATCTCGGTCGACGGCGGTATCAATTCCCAGACGATCGGACCTTGTGCGGCGGCCGGTGCCGACTTGTTCGTGGCCGGCTCGTCGCTGTTCTCGCAACACGACTATGGCCGCTACATCACTGAACTGACCGACCTGGCAAAATTAGAGAAGGACGTACGGGTTTAGCCATGCTCAAAATCATACTCATCCCCCCCGGTTCCACCGACTACGACCAGCAACAGCGCATCCAGGGCGCCCTGGATATCCCCTTGAACGAACAAGGCTCCTCCGAGGTCACGCAGGTCATCCACCAACTGGCCGACAAGGGAATCGAAACCCTCTACGCCTCGGCCAGCCAACCGGCGGGCCAGACGGCCCAGGCCATCGCCGAGGCGCTGTGCATCAAGCTGAAAAAACTGGACCGGATGCAGAACCTCGACCAGGGACTCTGGCAGGGAATGTTGGTCAAGGAAGTCCGCCGAAAGCAACCCAAGGTCTACCGCCAGTGGCAGGAACAGCCCCAAAACGTCTGCCCTCCCGATGGCGAAATGCTGAGCCACGCTCAAAAACGTGTCCGTGCCGCCATGACCAAGGTGCTCAAACGTCACAAGCACGGTGTGATCGGACTGGTTGTGCCCGAACCGCTGGCCAGTCTCGTTCGCCGCTTTCTCCAACGGCGCGAATTGGGTAATCTATGGAAGGTAACCAACGGCCACGGACACTGGGAGGTCCTGGAAATCGAACCGGAGGAAGTGCTGGCAGATGCCGGTTGAGCCCCATATCTCCAAGAGCATTGGAGCCAGTGCCGAGCAATCAACTCCAAATCGCAGTGGTCCCTCGCAGCAAGAAGGTTTGGTAGCCGGTACGCAACGCGCCGCGGGAAATCCTTACAGGAGTTATTCGACGGAATCCTTTTGCCTCCTGCATGCCGCGATGCGATCCGCGGCCGCTATCGTCAGCTACTCGTCGGATAGGATGCCACAGACCACCGGCACCGAGTCACCATACCATGGCCTCTAACAGTCCTGACGCCAACAATCGGAAGAACGTCATCAAACGTCCCAAGCGGGGCGTGCCCGAAGGGCTCTGGAAGCGATGTCCCGGCTGCCAGTCGACCATCTTCCGCAAGGAGGCAGAAAAACGGCTGGACGTCTGCCCGGAATGCGATTACCACTGGTACGTGTCCGCCCAAAGACGCATCGAACAGGTGCTGGATCAAGGCACGTTCGAGGAATGGGACGCCCAACTGGAGCCCGCCGACCCGCTGGAATTCGTCGACACCAGACCTTATCGGCAGCGGTTGAAGGAGGAGCAGGAGCGGACCGGGCTGCGCGACGCGGCCATCGTGGGAACCGGCATGATCCGGGCCCGACGCGTCGCCTTTGGAGTCACCGACTCGTCGTTCATCATGGGCAGCATGGGCTCGGTAGTGGGCGAAAAACTCACCCGCACCATCGAACGCGCCACCCAAGATCAATTGCCGCTGATCATCATCTCCGGCTCCGGTGGTGGAGCCCGTATGCACGAAGGCGTCCTCTCCCTGATGCAAATGGCCAAGGTCTCCGCCGCGCTGGCACGCTTCGACCAGGCCGGCGGACTCTTCATCTCCGTGTTGACAAACCCCACCATGGGCGGTGTGGCCGCCAGCTTCGCATCGCTGGGTGACGTCGTCTTCGCCGAACCCAAGGCACTCATCGGATTCGCCGGGCCGAGAACCATCAAGGCCACTATCCGCATGGAACTGCCCAAGGGCTTCCAAACCAGCGAATTCCTCCTTCAACACGGATTCATCGATCGAATCGTCCGACGCAAGGAACTCCAAAGCGAGATCGCCCGAGCCATCGACTTCTGTGGCAAATAGCCTCGCCTGAACCGAAACGGGGACAGGTCCAATTTGTGCGAAGCACCCTCCGGGCAGTTGGGGGCAAATTGGCCCCATCCCCTTTTCCAGCAACCGCCGGAAATCCCGGCCACACGCGCCCCCACCGGTTCGCTTGCATAACCGCGCGGCTCGAACTACATTGGAGTATTGCACCGGCCCACCCAGAGCACGGCCGGGAGCAACCCTTCTCACCGTGCAAGGCTCCGGCGGACCATGCCCCTATTGGAACACTTCAAGTCCCTGTTCTCCGGCACAAAGGTCAACGTGTCGAAACGCTTCGCTCTGCTGAGGGCCGCCATCTCCGGAACCATGTCTAAGTTCTACATGGCTCGCGACCTCCGCACCGAGGAAATCGTGGGACTGAAAATCCTCGATCCGGAAAAACTGGCCGCCTTCGAGGCCCGATTCAAAGGACTCACAAAACCCTCCGAAGGTGAAATCGCATTCCAACTGAAACATCCCAACGTCGTCCAGACCTTGGAATACGGGCTGACCACCGAAGGCGCCCAGTACCTGATGATGGAATTCATCGAAGGCGCCGGCGTGAACTCGCTCCTGGTGGCCCAGGACCAGCGGCTGGAAGATCGCCGTGTGCAGTTCATCCGCCAGATTGCCGAGGCACTGGCCGCCGTGCACGCCGCCGGATTCATCCATCGCGACGTCTGCCCCCGCAACCTCATGCTCGCCGGCGACGGAGAAACCCTCAAACTGATCGACTTCGGACTCAGCGTACCCGCCACAAAGCCGTTCATGCAGCCCGGCAACCGCACGGGCACGCCCAACTACATGGCCCCCGAGCTGGTCCGCCGCAAGGCCACCGACCCGCGGTTGGACGTCTTCGCCTTCGGCGTCACCGCCTATGAAATCTGCACCTCCGAGCTCCCCTGGGTCCGCGGCACCACCGGAATGGCCGCCATGGCCCACGACCAACCACCCATCGACGTCCGAAAGTTCCGCCCCCAGATCAACACCCGACTGGCCGACGCCATCCACTCCTGCATCGAGCCCAAGGTCGAAAAACGCTGCCCGTCCATGGATCACTTCCTCCGCATGATTCGCAGCATCGAAAACGCCGACGACCCGCTGTCAGGGTCGATTTGACGGGCTGCCAATAGCCGGCACGCAACGCGTGGCGGTGGCACCCCCGGAGGCCGTTGTCCCCCGGCTATTGGCAGCGAGCGATCCCGTGACGTATGGGAACTCGTCAGATCGAACTTGGCACACCACTGGGGCGGAAAGGAATCAGCCCCGTCACCCCGTCACCCCGTCAGCCTCTCACCCTGTCACCCCGACACCCGGCCGCGTTGCATCGCCGCCGCCCTCGGCCTTCGCTGCGACGGCCCCACCGCCGCCGATGCGATCCCCGCTTTGCAGCGAGCAACGAAAGACAAGGACGAAGACATCCGAAAGGCCGCCGAAAACGCCTTGCGGGCCATTCGAGGATGGTAGCGGACACTTGGTACTCCCGCAGGAGCACACCGGCACCGCCCCGGACATGGTTTCGAGGGGGGCTCCACTCTTCCGGATGTTCTGGTATCATCCTGTTGATGGGCAACGCTGACGATCCTGCGAATTCACCGAACAGGATAGTAGGGTCCGGTCGGCAGAATCGTTGGTGCCAGCCGCGTCGAGGGTGCTTTGACGTCGTGGTTGAAGTTGTCACTTAGCTATCCGAGAACTGGCAAGGAAAGAGTTGCAGAGGGGTACGAATGGATTGGCCAATCGAGAGATCGTGGTTGCTTCGCACTTCAACGGATACTCAGGAAAGCGTAGCCACCCCGAAACTTGCCGAATATCAGGCCGTGTGCCTCCTTGGCGCGGCGGGGCTGGGGAAGACGTGGGAAATCAAGCGTCTCGCCAATCATGAAGAGAAGTTGGGGCGCGGCGTCTCTCAGGTGCAACTTGGTCGCGCCGCCACTTCTGCGGAGAATTTGCGCAAAAGACTCGATAACGCAGTAGACCGTGCAGGTGAGCAAGGGGCAATCTTCTTGGATGCCCTTGATGAGGCGATGATACCCATGCGTCAGGCGGCGGCGGTTGTTGACGAATGGATCCAACAAAGGCTGCAACACAAGCCTTGTCTGCGAATCGCATGTCGATCGGCGGTTTGGCCAGGAATACTGAGTTCCAGATTAGCATCACTGTATGGAGATTCCAGCATCGTAAGCGTCGAACTCCGTCCCTTCACGCAAGACGATATTCGGGCCATTGCGGAGTGTGAAGAGATCGACGCAGACGCCTTTCTTGATGCAGTCCGCTCGGCGCGAGTACTCGTCCTGGCCCAACACCCCCTGACCCTGAAACTGCTCATATCGGAGTTCCGTTCCGGCGGAGGACTCTCGTCGTCGCGGTACGGTCTATTTGATAAATGTGTATTGCGACTCTGTACCGAGAGGGTCGAACGTCGCGAACGTGGCACGGCACCGCAGATTGCACCACACGTGCTTGTTGCAGCAGCAGAGCGTTTGTCCGTCTATTCAGTCACCTCGGGGCGTGAAGTCATCGACTTGGGGGATGGTGACAACGCCGATACACAGACACTCCACTGGCTTGAACTGGCCCGTTTGCCGTGTTCCGGTGACCGGCCGTTGGACACGGACTTGCTTCGAGCACTTGCGGGAACCGGCCTATTCATTCAGGAAGATGACCGGCGTTTTCGTTTCTTGCACCGCCAGTTCGCTGAGTTCCTTGCAGGCCGGCGAATTGCCCCCCTCCCCGTGCATCAAGCCCGCGCTCTACTTTCGTCAGATGCGGGCTGGTCGCAAGGCGTCGCCGGGCCTTTGTGGGAAACCAGCGCGGTTGCCGCTTCATTCAATTTAGAGTTGGCCAAGTGGATTGCCGAAGTTGAGCCCGAGGTGATCGGTCGAAGTGATGTGGCGGACAAGCGACTTCGCCGAACGGCAACTCTCGCACTTCTCAATCTGTTTCGTCGACACAAGCTCACGGATTCGCAACTCTTCCGAGATAAGATCTCGCTGAACGGCCTTCGGTACGATGACGCGGAAGCGGATCTGCGACGGGTGCTTAATGAACGTGACAAGGGGCTTGAAGATGTGCAGGCTTGCGCGATTGAGCTTGCCTCCTCTTGGGGCCTAACAGCCCTGTCGGATGACCTTGCCGATCTGCTGCTGGACGATGACGTGTCCAGAGAAACACGGAAGGACGCAGGCTATGCCCTTCTGCAAATCGGGACGGATGACGCAAAGCACCGCACTCGACCTCTCATCACCGGCGCTAACGATGATGAGAACGAGGACCTGAAAGGGCTCGCGTTGCGCTGTAACTGGCCTGATAACCTTACCACCGGCGAGCTACTCGAAGTACTGACTCCACCGCGACGACAGTCTTATGGAGGTGCGTATTCTGGATTCTTGTTCGATCTTGATCGTCGAGGCTTCGACGCGGCGGACGACCGGATCGCGGGACTGCGTTGGGCGTCATCAGTTCTTGAAAGCGGAGGTTTCAGGCCCTCGGTGCAAAGGATCGCATCGCGCATCGCTCTTGCGGCGATCGACGATCTCGATCAACCTGAAATCTGCGAGCACTTCGTGAACTATGTTGTTGCAGCGGCGAAGATCCACGCATCCCCGTTTCGCGAGAGTGGAGATGAGGACACCGAGAGTCGGGTGAACCAATGCCGAGACCGACTGACGCAGGATCCCTCGAAAAGACGGCTTCTCCTGGACATGCTCGCCTTGCGAGACGAGGAACGCTACATTGCATGGGAAGCCGCTAAGAATGTGCCGGGGCTCCTCCAGGCGGCGGACTTCCAGTGGCTCTTGTCGCGTTCCATTGATGAAAGTCGATCAATGGAGCAACGCGAACGCTACGCTCAGTTGGCAGCCTGGCTGCCTTGGCGCGAAGATGCTCAGATGATCGACGCGTGGCTTGCCGTTCGCGAGAAGGAGCCCGTGCAGTCCGTCTTACGGATGCCGTTGTACGTAGAACTGGGTTCCAAGGAAGCGGAGAAGCTGCGTGAAGTATATGAACTCTCTCGTGATGGGGACAGGGATCATCAACCGAAGCCGTTGGACCCTCCCCCGATTGAGCGCATTCGAACCTGCCTCGACCGTTCGGTTGACGATCCCCGCTGGTTTGCACAACTCGTGCGCGATCTTACGTTGACAGAGACAAGTACGCTTTATGAGTTTGAGCGCTTCGTGACGAACACACCGGGCTGGAAGGCTGTTACGATCGAGACCAAGGACGAGATCCTCGATTTGGCGAAGCGGCTTCTTCAGTTATTAGACGACTTGCCAGCCAAGTGTCGCAGGGTCTCCCTGAACACCATCTTGGGTAATGGCGGTATGCCGGCCATGTTTCTGCTGCTGGAGAAGGAGTGTGAATGGCTTGAACAACGCGACGTGAAGTGGTGGGAACGGTGGGCCTGGTACATCTTGCGTGAACTGCACTTGGGACTGAGCGAGGAGCCGGACGAACCGAAGCACAAACTACTGCTTATGCTTCACGAGCGAGTTCGCAATGTTGTTCGGGCAGAGTTGGTCCGGTTGGCACGCCGAAAAGACGGCGGCCACCTCTTGACGTCGCTCTTACGAGCGATCAAGGAAGCCTCGGACGTGCAGTTGGACGATGCATTCTGCGAGTTGGTCGGCGGCAAGGTCATTACCGGTGAGAGTCTCTCCTCGGTTATGACGTTCGTGCTTCAACGTTGTCCGGAAAAAGGCGTGCCCGTGTGTGTTGGACGTTTGAGCGTCAACTCGCAAAACCGACCCTCGGTGCCGGCCGTGCGGGCGGCAGTAGCATTGCTTCAGGAGAGGGCGGAAGACGCTTGGCCGGACGTGATAGGCTTCTTCGAGCGGCGCCGGGACCTTGCAAGGCACGCAATAGGAAAGTTCACCTATCGCGAACGACTCCCGGGGTCGCACGGCGCGCCTCTTAGCGCGGATCGCATCGGTCAGCTTCTCGACCTGATGTTCACGGCCTTTCCACCCGCGGAAGATCCGCGTCGCGACGGCGCTTCCTTCATGAGTGAACGTGATGCCGCTATCGACTATCGAGACCGATTACTGAACTGGCTCTCCAATCAGACCGATGAGGCCGCCGTCAAGTCGCTGCGTCTCATGGAGCAGAAACACGGGGCGAAGTATCCGTGGCTGAGACGCTCTCGCGCCAATGTGGAAAGGCGACATCTCCTTGCTCAATGGGCACCGATTCCGCTCGAAACCGTTGCGTCAATTCTCGATAGTGCCGATCGACGTCTCTTGCGATCGACTCAAGACGTCGTCGACGGGATTATCGACGCTCTGCACCGCTACAACACACGCCTCCAGGATGGCGACTTGAGGGGCGTGGAAGACCTTTGGAACACGCCCCACGGACAACGCGCCAGCCCCAAGGAAGAAGAGCGAGTCTCCGACAAGATCTGCGAAGCGATCCGTGAGACGTTCGTCGGCTATTCAGTGACTGCGAGCAGAGAGGTTCAGATACGCCGACGTCTGGTCCCGAAGGCGGATGACGGCGAGCCGGGCAGCAAGGTCGACGTCTTCGTCGAGCGCCCCTCGATGGGTGGCTCGTCGAATGAGCGTCTGGTTGTAGTCGTTGAGGTAAAGCTTTCCTGCAACCGGGAGGCTAAAACCGGCTTGCAGAAACAACTTGTCGATCAATACCTCACTCAACTCGACGCGGATCGCGGTGTCTTTGTTGTTGCCTTTTTCGACGCCCCCAATTTGGCCAAGAGCCACCGGCCGATATGGAAGACAATAGATGCAGCGAAGGCCGAACTCACTTCTCAGGCGGATGCCGTGGCTAGCGAAACTGGTGACGTCATCCAAGTTGCGACTTTCGTGCTTGATGCAAGACTTGCCGCGCATGCGGGGGCCCAGCAAGCATGAGGTATCCCATGGCTATCGACCTCGCCGCAGCGTGAGTGTTCTGGGCGGATAGCACCGACGATTCTGCGCAGCAGACTCTGCCTTCTCCCTCGACTCGTTCGCAAATCGTCGCCGCTGCGCAACAAGAGGATTGCGGGGGTCGTTTGGCGTGGGGACAATGCCCCATGGCCCAGCCACGAATCTACGACCATGAGCTTCACGCGCAATTCGCCGGTGGCGGGAAGACCGCCCACGATCAGCCACCCGGCACCTGGCGGAGTGCGGGTATGTTGCCGGTGGGCCGCGGCCCTGCGGGCTTCTTCGGCGACTGGGAAGTGCCGGCCAGATAGTTGTCGATCGTGGCGCGCTTCTGCAACTGCTGGAAGTACTTGGCCATCGCCAGCCGCTGCCTCTTTTCGTAGATGTGCCGGTAAACCTCTTGGCGAACATCCTCGAACGTCACTCCGGTCGGCTCGGTGCGGCCCAGGCAGAACAGGATCACGTACGTGCTGCCCACCTGAATCACTCCCGACAGCTCGCCCGGCTTCAGCGAGAAGGCCTCCTGCTCCAACAGCGGCTGGCCGCCGTGTTTCTGGATCGGCGGCACCTCACCCCGCAACGCACGTCCGCCGGGTTCATCCGAATACTGTGCGGCCAACTCGCCGAAGTAGGCCGCCGTGCGGTTCTTTGCCGCCATCTCCCACACCCGCCGGGCACGGCGGAGATCATCCAGCACGATTGCCAGGCAGCGCACCCGGGGACCGTAATTGGCCTCGTAACCCTTCCGCAGATCCTCCTGCAGCTCCTCCGGCGTGGCCCATAGCTTGTCGCCCACCAGCTTCTTCAGCGCCACCAGCGGCCAAACCGAGTCGTGGCGGTAGACCTCCAAAGAAACGCCCTGTTTCTCGGTGACCAGCTCCAGGTAGGCTTCCACGTCGGGCGATCCGTCCGCTTTCAATGGGACCGAGTCGTCGGCCGCCCGCAGGATCTCCCGGTCGATCTCCGCCTCGCCGATCGTGACTCCTGCTTTCGCGCAGGCCGTCTCGATCAGCTTTCGATTGATGGTTCCTTCCAGCACTTCCCGGCCGTGCCGTTGGATGCAGGCCTCGGCCAATTGGCCGATCGTGATCTTGCTCCCGTTGATCACGGCGGCCACGCCGGGCATTGCGCGACTCTTCTGGGGATCGTTCAGCACGTTCGCCACTACCGAACGGTCCTGTAACTGGCGGAAGATGTCCCGGGCGACCGAGCGCAGCTTGCCGTCGCGGACGATCTCTTCCAACTGGTGTTGAGCCTGCTCAAAGCTGACTTTCTGCGCCGGCAGAAGCCCCTCACGCTTCAGGATCACGTACTGACCGCCGGCCCGGATTACCTCTGAAACCGCGCCGTCGGCCATGGTGAACGCTGCTTGCTCGATTTGCTGGTAGGCGCCGTGTCTGCGGATCGGCTGGATCAGGCCCTTGAAGCCGGCACTGGCGTCCTCGGAATGCTCCTTGGCCAAGTTGCCGAACTCGTCGGGATTGGCCGCTGCCGCCGCCCGGACTCTGCGGGCCTTCTCCAGGTCGGTGCAACTGATCAGCCGGGCACGAACCGCCGGGCCGTACCTTGTCTCGTACACCTTGACCATTTCTTCCCGCGTCACCTTCAGTCGCTCTCCCGCCAACCGGCGAAGCGCAAGGGTGGGCCAGATAATGTCGCTGGCGTATTGCGCAGGGCTGATTCCCCGTTCCGCCTTGAGCATCTTCAACCACTGGGTCCTCGGCAGCCCGAATCGCTGTGCCAGCCGCTCGATCTCCGAGTCGACCTCCGCACGAGTGACCACGATGTTCAACCGCTTGCACTCCTGGGAGATCAACAGCTTGTTGACCAGGCTTTCCAGCACCTCGTCGCCGTAATGGCGGAGGCACTCGCGGCCCAGTTCGTTGCGGCTGATCCGGCGGCCGTTGACCGCGGCCACCACCTGCGGTCGGGAAGGGCCCTTCTCGGCGGTCGAGGCGCGCGACTGCGTGCCGGCCGTGCCGCGTGGGGCCGTCGTCGAGCGGGCGGCCCGCCTGCGGGTTGCCGCGGGTGCGGATGGATCGGCACCGGCCGACTCCGCCCCCCAATAGTACCGGATAACCACGCATCCAGTCACCAAACTCAGGCCGCAAAAGACCATACCGAGCAATCTTCTGCGATTCTTGGCGTGCGGAGCCACGCTTCGGGAGCCTACTGGGAACATTGCGGTTCCTCCATGAACCACTGGCGCCTATACGATTGCGCGCGGGCGACGACCGCCCGTGCAGACTTGCGGGTTGGGGAGTATAGGAATGTCGCTGCCCCACAGCAAGAGAGATTCTCGGCACCCGCCAAGGTGTTTCTCAACCATCGCCAACTGGCGTCGAGCGTAGCCGGCCCCCAGTTGACGGAGTCTACGGAAACTCGCTGCCGGCCGATTGCTATCATACTGCGTCGACACCCGGCAACGGCCTCCAGGGGGGACGGCCGGGCGGACCTGGCCGGTGGCCGGTTTGCCGACAGCTCGCCGGCAGGCCAGCCATGTTACAGCCTCCACCAACAATGGTCCTCGATCCCCGGCGTGATCGTCTCATGCCGTGCCCCACGCGCACAAAAAAAGCCGAACCTGCTGACAGATTCGGCTTGGTTCTCTCGGGCCTGGGTACCGGGGCCAACAGGGCAGGTCCCGACTCCCAGGGGGTTTAATCCATCGGGCGTCCAGGCAACCGGCTCAACAGAATCCAAGCCGGACCCCAGTCTGATCCGCGATGCTCAGGCAGAAGTTTCCTTCTCCTCCTCGTCATCGCCGTCATCGTCATCGTCATCGTCATCGTCGTCGTCATCGTCGTCGGGTGCCGCGCAGCACGTCTTCGGACGACAGGTCTTCGGACGACAAGTCCTGGGACGACAGGTCCTGGCACGGCACGTCCTCGGACGGCAGGTCTTGGGCGCACAAGTCTTGGGTGCGCAAGTCTTCGGTGCACAAGTCTTGGGCTCACAAGTCTTGGGGCAGCACGTCGAAGCACGCCGCGCTCTCAGGCGAGCAAGCAGACCCACACGGCAGGTCTTGGGCTCGCAAGTTTTCGGCGCACAAGTCTTGGGCTCACACGTCTTGGGAGCGCACGTCTTGGGAGCGCACGTCTTGGGAGCACACGTCTTCGGGGCGCACGTCTTGGGACGGCAGGTACGAGCGGCATCCGCCGCCTGGACGGCGCCGAGCACCGCAAACAGTGCTGCGATGCCAATAACACAAATGCGATTCATTCGAAAAACCTCCAACTAACAGGTACCGTAGCGTTAACGGACTCGGACTCATGCCGTCAATTCACTTCTCGCTCCCCAGCCCTGACGGCTTCCAGCAGGGGAGGCATATAACAACTGTGCCACCGCCTTTCTACCAGCCCGCCCGTTGCCCTGTTGAAAGCGTACGGACTGGGGTGTGTGGTAATGAATGCACAGTTAAGGTTGTTAAGCTAGCATAGCTGATCCGGTTGTCAACCGGGGGAATGAGAGTTTGTGTGTATTGGGACACGCCGGCATTCTGGGAACGGTATACGACTTGCCAGAAAACACCGTGGCCGCAATCCGGGCTCCCTTGCCTTGAGTTGGCTGACAAGCAGGACCCCCGTACGTAAGCATGCCGCTGCTGATTGCCGCAAGTACTGTGGCAGAATTAAGTTGCGGCATGCCGGCGTCCTGCACGGGACGCCAAAGAAGAGCTGCCGACGGTCTGCGCTCACCCGGAAGGCAGCAGGCATGTGCCCCAAAATCCTTGAAAACAGCAGGAAAATCCGCCCTCCACACCCCCTTAGCGGCGGGTGGAATCCTCGGGATTTTCACCTCCCTTGGCCTGCAGATTTCCCTGTTGGGCCCTTCTGCGCATCTCTTGTTTGACCCACTGCTGCTTGCGGAGCATCTCCTCGGGGTTCTCGAAATCCAGCAGCAAGGGCGGTTCGCCCTCGAAAACCGTGGCTGCCGCGCCCGCAATTCGCCACCCCTCCGGATCCCGGCGGAGCATCCACACGATGTCGTCGGTCCGCTTCTGCGACTTCTCGTCCAGATCGCTCCAGGCGCTGGTCACATGCGCTACGGTTTTGGCCGCGTCCACGTACTCTACCTTGCCCACCTCGAACTCGGCCGTGTCGCTGCCCGGGGGGGCCACCTCCATGTTCAACTCGGCCGTTTTCTGGCGGGCCATCTTGGTGAGCATCGTGGCGGCCTTCTCGTCGTTGCCGGAGCGCACGGCCTCGAGAAACTCGAACACGGCCGCGGCCGGTCCGTTCTGCTGTCCGTCGGCGCCACCGCCCGACTGGGCCTCGCCACCGCCGGCCGGACCCGTCTCATCCGAGCCACCGCAACCCATCACACCAACGGCCAAGACGGCCAGCCAGACGATCCAACCTGTGCGCCACATCCTAGTGGTCTCCTGATCTGGGCATGATTGCATGCAGAATCCTACCGGGGGCGGCAGAGTGTCGCAGGAACCAGAATCCGAGTCAAGACGAAAAACAGTGAAAGACGGGGGCTGCGGGGATTTGGGGATACTGTTGGGCCCGGACTTCCCCGTCCAGGTCGACAAGTTTGACGCCCAGCCCGGCAGAACTCCAGGAACCTCGTGCGGCAGGCTTCACGGGATCTTGAATGAGGGCATATGTCCTGTCAGGGCGCGGAATCCGTGGGCTTGTGAAGATGATTGGATCGCACGCCTTGGCGCGCGCGGTTGACGCAACTTGGACCTCCGGAGACAATGATCTCACGATGAGCCCCTGTCGGGAGCCCGATCACTGCCCGGTGTCTGCCGGCTTACCACGGAGCGACGCGTTGGGTCCGGGCAGTTCAGGTAATGGAGGTCGGCCAGGAAGAAGCCAGCTTGGAAGCTGGGGTTTGGATGGAGCTTAGCCAGTTGAGGAACGGACTCGTGTCCCAATCCGCTTTTCAGACGGTTCAGACAGAATCATCAACGAACGCTGCCCAGCCGAAGATCGTGTGGAAGACCTCCGGAGGGATTCCCATCACGCTTCGGGCGTGTTCCGGCTTAAGTGGGCCCGTCACGGACGACGTGGAGTCGCTGCGCTTGCACCTGGAACACGCTCGACTCGGCCTCCTGCGGGGGTTCGATCAGTTGCTGTGCTTGGAAGGGCTTACCGGAGTCGAGCAACTGACGCACCAGATCGAGACGGTTCGAAAGGTGCTGCGGCATTTCCGGGGCCGCGTACTGCTGGCCGACGAAGTGGGCCTGGGCAAGACGATCGAAGCCTGCCTGCTCCTGCGCGAGTATCTCCTTCGAGGACTGGTCAAGCGAGTGCTCATTCTGGTCCCTGCTCCTCTGGTTTCCCAATGGCACGAGGAGTTGCAGTCGAAGTTTGCCCTGGAGTTCTCCATCCCACCAAGAACGGCCGCCGCCGACCGCCCCGAGTATTGGGCCAACACGGACCAGGTGTTGGCGTCGCTGTCCTTCGCGAAGAGCAAGCGGCGCGCCGATGCGGTCACGGCGGCTGCCTGGGATCTCGTCATCGTGGACGAGGCGCACCACTGCAAGAACCGCGCCACGCTAAACTGGAAACTGGTCAACAGGCTGAAACGCCGACACCTGTTCCTGCTGACGGCCACGCCGGTCCAGAACAACCTGCTGGAGCTTTACAACCTGCTGACGTTGCTTGAGCCGGGCCATCTGAAGACGGAAACGGACTTCAAGAAGCGATACATCCGCCGCGGCAATCCCCGCGACCCGCTGAATCGTGAGCGGCTGCGATCGCTGTTGGGCGAGGTGATGGTCCGCAACACTCGGAGTCTTGTTCGGATGGACCTGCCGCCGCGTTACGCGCAGACGTTGATGGCCCAACCGCGCGATGACGAGCAGGAGCTCTACCGGCAGTTGAACGGCTACCTGCGGCGGCGCAAGATTCCGCTGGTCGCCCCTTGTGCCAGCCCGTGCGACGTCGTCGAGGGAGACGACCAGACGCTTCCGCCCCTGACACGGAAGCAATTGAGTACGTTGCTCTTGGCCTCGGGAAGTCATCCCCGGGCACTGGCCCAGTCGCTCCAGAACGTGGCGGGCGAGGACGAGCGTACCCGGCCGATCATCGAGCTTGCCCGCCGCATCGAGCATTCGGCGAAGGACGAGAAGCTTCTGGACTTGCTGGGTCAAAGTGGACATGAGAAGGTGCTCGTCTTTGCCTGTTTTCGGCGTACTCTCGAGCATTTGCAGCATCTGCTCCGCGAGGCCGGCATTGCCTACTCGACCTTTTCCGGCGCCCAGTCGCAACGGCAGAAAGACGCGGCCGTCGAGGCCTTTCGCTGCGAGCTGCCGGTGATGCTCTGTTCCGAGTCGGGCGGGGAAGGGCACAACTTGCAGTTCGCCAATACCTTGGTCAACTTCGACCTGCCTTGGAACCCGATGAAGATCGAGCAGCGCGTGGGACGGATCCATCGGATTGGCCAGACTCGGGAAGTGTTCGTTTTCAATCTCTGTGCCGTTGATTCGTTGGAAGCGCGGCTCTTGGATTTGTTGACCGAGAAGATCCGGATGTTCGAACTGGTGGTCGGCGAGGTGGGGTCAATCCTTGGAAACCTGGAAGGCGGTGAGGAGTTCGAATCGCTGGTGCTCAACCTCTGGTTGCGATCCCACAACGATCAGGAGTTGGAACATTCGTTCAACGAATTGGGGCGGTCGCTATTGGAAGCGCAGGAGAAGTACGTCCAGACCAAGGAACTCGACGAAGCGTTGTTTGGGGAAGACTACGAATGACAAGCAGCATCGAGCAGGAACTTCGCACGTTCGCCACAAAGCTCTTGGAGCGTCGCGGCGGGTTGGTGGAGTGGGCTGCCCGCGACGAAGGCACCGCTATTGTGCCCGCGGAGCTGGCCGCCTCGCTGGACGCCGACGGCGAGATAATCCGCCTCTGTACCCGGCCTGGCGGCGAAGGCTGGTGCCTCAGCCTTGCCACCGATTTCCTCGACACGGCTTCCCGACTGTTGGAAATCGAACCGCGGGTCGGGACGTTTCGCGTCCGGGAACTGTATCTCAAACGCGGGGATCTTGACGAAGCGGTGCGTCGCGTGTTCTCGTGGCTGAATGTCAAGGTTCGGTTGCACGACACGAGAGCCGTACGCGTCGAGTACCACACTTGGTGGTTTCACGCGTTGCTGGTCTCGGAGGACCGTTGGGAGACGCGGTTCCCGATCACCGTCAACGCGTCCTCCGGAACCGAGGTGGAGCTGCCCGACCCGCTCGGGCTTTGGGAGTGCGAGCCGCACCCGGATGCTTGCCAGCAGCCACCGCCCACTTATCAGCAAGCGGTGCAGCGAGCGAAACTTCGGCTTCGAGAGTTGGCCACCGGGTTCCTCGACCGCATGGACGGACGACTGGAACGGGACCGAAGGCGGCTTCGAGAGTACTACCACGCCCTGCTACGGGAAGCCCATCACAAGAGGGCCCGGGGCCAGATGAAGCCCGACCCCGAGAAGCAGCAGTCCAGGGATAGAGCGGTGAAGTTAGAGCTCCGGCGCAAGGCCAGCGAGTTGGACGAGCGCTACGCGATGGAACTGACGTTGAAGCCGATAGTGCTCAGCCGCATGGAAATCCCGGCACTGGCGGTCGATTTGTCCGTGCAACGCAAACGCGCCCAGCGAAAGCACACTGTCTACTGGAATCCGCTGCTGAAGAAGCTGGAGCCGATCTGCTGCAGCCGCTGTGGCTGCGGAACGTTTTCCGTGGCCTTTACGAACGAGGACGTCGATCCGCTCTGTGCCAAGTGTTCCGGATGAGCGGGAGGTGAAGGGAGCTCCGCGTCGTGAAGACCAAGCAGCGCCGCCGGCCGACGCTCGAAGATCGGCTTTCACGACTCACGTAACCTCAGGCCTGTCAACCTCTGGGACGGGACGCTCTCCGACGCCCTTGCTCTCTGCTGTGCGCGGGTGACCACAACCATGCCAGCAGCCATCACGGGTCTCGAGAAAGGACCCATGAATCGGACGGTCGCGAGCCCAAGGGCCAGGCGATAACGGGGACGGCTACGATGCATCTGCCGGTGTGGCGCAAGCGGGGTTGCGTGTTTCAGAATCACCACCATGCCTTTTTCAGGAATGGGCCTTCCGCGAGGAAGCTGGCCGAAACACCCTCCAGCGTGCGCCGTAATCCCAAGGTTTTGGCACGGCCGTCCACGTCCCGAGACTTGCGCCTTTCACAGCAATCTGCCAGGCCATTTCTGGCTCGTGGGTCAACTATCTGTTTCACCGCGATCTCCGGCAAGGGTTCCAACATGTCGGCGCCTCCTCCGAGCTGTCAGCTTCAATCCGCACTGGAGTTGAAACGAATCACAAGATAGTCGTACAATCCATGCTTGCGTCCCCGGCAATCTATCTGCAAGGAAGTGAATCATGGGCCTCTCCGGCTTCAGCAAAGCCTCATTCCCCCAAACCACGGTTTCCAAAGACATTCTCGTCCACTACCAGCGTCTTCGCCCGATACGCTTGCGCCTGAATAACGAACTTGTCAGCCGGCTTTCCACTGATGTGCTCCGCGATGGGGCGAAAAGGATTGGCATCCTTCGCGACGGAATCTTCGTCTTTGCCAGTGAAGACGAGACTTCCGTGCTGATGGACTACTGCGTCTACGACGTCTATCGTAAGGGTCGTAATGCGGTCGAGCAGTACCTTTGCGACTGCCCGCCCGATCCCGATTCCGACGAGATGACGTGTTTGCGCGCGATGCAGCACGCCACGTACACATTGATAGCCGTGCTTCGCGTCGAACCGGGTGTCGGTTGCCATGTACGGAATCTGTTTACGGAAGAAACGCGACTGCTAGTCGACATCGGATTCTCCGAAACGGCACAGCCCGGCGTGCTTATAGCGACGCGGCTGCTGGATTTTGGCGGCTTTGTCGCAACCGGAGGCGCGGCGCTTCCCTTGGGCATTCTGGATAACGACGAATTGGACGAATGGCAACGGAAGATTCGTGCGGGTGTAGACGACGACCGCTTTGACCCGGCCCCGTTTATCCGCACTTGTCTTCAGAGAGGCGCGTCGTCAAAGGTCCGATATGAAGGAATGAACACCCAGCGTCGGTCCGCCGCCGGGGGAGGTTCCCCGCCAGCCGGGACTTCAGCCCAACCAAGACGGGCACTCGCAAAGCGTCGCGCAAGCCAGGCCGTAACGAACCGTCGTTGCCTTTGTAGGAGTGGCAAGATGTTCAAGAACTGTTGTGGGAAACGCTAAAGCCATTTCCGAGAGCAGGTAGAATACTCGCGACAGCGAGGCACTGACCTCCTTGCGAACTGTGCTGTACCCCGGGTTCGGCAACGTCGCCAGGTCCTGGAGCGTCATTGAGCATTTCATCGCATTCGTGTGTCATTCCATACCTTTTCCGAGAATCCCATAAACCGACCGTTTAATGGCGTGGACCGACGCTCCGGTTCCATGGCTGACTCGCGGACGCACTCAGAGCTGGCACGTTAGATGGCAGAAATACCGCTGCGAAACCGTTGAAAAGCGACCAGGCGCTCGTGCTGCTGACGAGTCTGAATGGCCCTGCGGCGACCTCCGGGTTACTTCCTCAGGAGAACTTGGCCGCAGCGCTTTGCTCTTTCATTGTGCGGTCGCCGCAGCGGCAGGCCGCGGGTCATAGTCCTTTCGCCGCTTCTCGACGGGCACCTGTGGGCCCTCTTCCCCCTTCGCCCTACCCGGCACCCGCGCCGCGCTCGAAGGCCTCCTGATCGCGTTGATAGAGCGCCAGCACCGACTCGAACGTCCCGCTGGAGATCTGCCAGACGGGATTCTCGTCGCTGTGGGCGTTGCAGTGGGTAGTAAAGAGGCGGTACATGAATTTGAACAGGTGACGGGGGACCCGCAGCCCGTCGAAGCAGTCCATCAGCCGCTTCTCGTCGATCGAATCGTCGAACAACTCGGCCAGCACCGGCGAGCTTCCCTCCGCCGCACAGGCCTTTACCCGGGCGCTGGCCACGTCGTACAGCGACTGGCCGGTCCACTGGAGCGAACGGATCAGGTTCTGCTTGTCCAGCCGGGCGCGCTGGTGAAAATCGCGGTTCTCGCGGTCGATCAAGCGCTCCAACTCGATCGGCAACAGCAGCTTCAGCCCCATGCCCGGGTGCTTCAGCAACTTGTTGTCCAGCACCGGCCAGATCAGGGCCCGCATCAGTTCGGTCGAGCCGTTGATCAGGTAGGGCTCGTCGACCCGGTCGACCAGCACCAGGAGGCCGTCGAAATTCAGCGAGCGGAGCACGCCCTGCAGCTTGCCCAGCAACTCGTAGCGGTCGTCGGTGCGTTGCTGGTCGGGCAGGGGCTGGCCCACGATCTGGCCGCCGGTGAAGTTCATCAACACCCGACGCAACAGGTTTGCGCCGTGGTTCAGCGACCGGGTATTTCGGACAATCCGCCGGGCCTTCCAATACCACTTCACGCACCGCCACACCCGGGGCCCCCATCCCGCGGCCAGACCGCCGAGCAACAAGTAGAGCCAGTACGGCCAGCCAGGGAGCCGGGCCCAAAGGCCCCAACCCAGCCCGATCACCGCCAGCGTAACGCCAATCCCCACCGCCCAGTCCCACTTCGAACGCCAGGTCCTCAATCCCAGCTTGCGGCGGAGCTGGTGCCAACGTCCCTCGGGGTTCTCGGCGGTGGATTGATCGTAACAGGCCGCCAGCAACAACACGTCGCGAGCCTGCGAGGTGTCGAGCGACTCGATCTCCAGCGGCTCGTCCCGGGCGGCCGGGTGACGCACCTGTTTTACCTCCAGGATCCGGTCGACCAGTTGCGTCACCGCCAGCGACAGCACGGCGTCCATGTGATCCCACAGCCGCCACTGCTGAAGCAGCCGCTCAGGCCGCCGCCGACGCCCCGAAAACCGCTCGCGAAACCGGTCCAGGAAAGGATTGAAGTCGTCGTAGAGGACCACAAAAACCTGGCTCTGGGGATGGTCCGCATTGTGGTCGGCCAGGTGCCGGGCAATCTGCAGCCGAATCGCAGTCTTGCCCGAACCCTTCTCGCCAAACACCACCGACGTGGCCGGCTCCGAAGGCTCGCCGTAGATCTTGTCCCAGGTCGGATGGTAGGTATTGCGGATGCAGTACCCCTTGAAGACCAGATCGGTCTGGGCGTCCTCGTCGGCAAACGGATTGGACGCGATGCCGTGGTGTTGTAGAAACTGCTGGATTTTCATGGGCGAGCCTAGCGTAATACGACCCAAAGAAACACGCAAAACAGCACGATCACGGCGACCACGAGCGACGTGATTACGACGGTCTGGGTCTTCTTGGATTGCCGCCGCGACTTGGCTCGGCGGCTGCGGGCCACCGTGGCGCTGGTGGTCGTACCCTCCCCGGCCGTAATCTCTCCCAGCGGCGAATCCGGCCGCCCGGCCCCCAGTTGCGGAAACACCTTGCCGGCCTCCCGCCAGTCGGGCCAGCCCTCTCGCCATACCAGCGAATCGGCACCTACCCGACCCTGCTGAAGCCAGGATCGCATCACTTCGTTGCCCGCCGGACCGAACTGGCCACCGGAGCCCGGGCGAACGTACCAGACCGCGTCGCCGGCCTCGGCCAAAGGGTCGGCCGCGGGCGACGAAGCCGCAGTTACAGACCCCGCTGGAGCCGGTCCAGCGGGCTCCGCCGGCGAAACAGCTCGCTCAGCGGCGGGCAGACTCTGCGGGGCCACTGCCGCAGCCGACCGGGGCGCGGGATCCGCGGCGGGCAACTCGACGGGCGAAGCAACCGCAGGAGCCGAGGCTGCCGAACCCACCGGGGCCGGCTCGGCCGGTGTCTCAGGGACCCGCTGACCACCTGGCACTCCAGCGGAGATCCCAGCCGCGGGCTCGGGCCCCAAATCCGGCCCACTCCCGCCGGTTTCGTCGACCGGCCGGCCGGCAGCAATGCCCTCCTGTGGCCCGGGCCGCCTTGTTCTCTCAGTGGGCGGGCGGGTGCTCTCGGTGGGGATCTGGATCTTTGTTCCGCAATACGGGCAGATTCCCTTCCTGCCGCCCTGAAACTCCTTGACGTTCAGCTTGTGCCCGTTGGGACAGTAGAACCGGATACCCATACCGCCATCCATTCCTCCGCTTCGGCCCAAACCATGGGCTAACCCGCCCGATGCATGGCCCTGACCCCCGCCGCTGCGACTACGACCCGCTCGGCCGAGTCGCCGACCACCCTTGCTATTATACATTCGCCCAATACCGTGTGAAGTTGTTCGTCCCACTCGAATGAGGGGTGAGCCGAGGCAAGTGTTCGACGGAGCCGCAGCATCTCCGTTTCGACCGCTAGATCGGGGGCAATCCGTGCGGTGCGGTCCTCCGAGATTGGGCCGGAAGTGTACCTCGCAGACGTCTTGCGGCACGGGTCTGGCGTGTATTGACCGATGAGACGACTTCTGCGGACTTGCGTATCCGCGCAGGACGCCGCTTTGGCTTGGCGCCTGCCTCGTCGGAAGCATGGAACGTTTTCTGACTGAGACCGTCTGCTGCCGCTTCAACGCGTCGGTCGATGTGACCGACGCGCGTCAACTATCACAGCATATTCAGGTCGCGATTCCGCTGGGAGGACGAATACGGTCCACTGAACCTTCCACCGCCTGGCCATGTCCGTAGATGACGGAAGACTGCGATTTGTGGTAAATTGTGGTCTAACACATCCTCGGAGCAATGCACCCAGGGCAATCACGAATAGGACAGCGCCCGACGAAAGTTGGAGCGGAACTTTATGAACTTCTACTTCGACGAGTCGGGCGATTTCCGACTGGATGACGACGGCGTCCAGCGAGTCGGTATTGTCGCTGGCATCACTATTCCGGAGTCGGCGGAAGCTGACGTCTTTGCTAGGTTCGACGATTTCGTCGCGACGCTCGCCCCATCGGCGTTCAAGGAAAGGGAGCCAAAGGGCAACCGGCTCACGTTTGACGAACGAAGAAGATTCGCCGAAATGATCGCCTTCAACAAGCAGATCGTTGTCACCCCGGCGATGCTCGACATTGCATCTATCAACCGGGCGAAGAAGGACGTCCGGGGCGACATGGTACGGCGAATGCGAGAGTTGGCCGAGCAATGCATTTACGACACGATGCGAGAGGAGGCGCACCTGTTAGCGAATCAGTTCAAAAACCTGAGTGACAGTCAATCCCTTCGGCTCGGTTCTGTTGCTTATTGCATCAAGCGAGCGTTTGAGCAAACAATCATCGTGTTGTCCGGCGAAGAATACTTCGATTGTTGGGAGCAAATGCGGTTTGAGATCGACCCGGTACAGGTAAGCCGAGGATGCCGAGAGGAACTGGTCTTCAAGTGGACGATGCTCGGGTGGCTTCAGGGATGGAGTCAAGAGAGCCCCGCCATGACCATCACGGAGATCCACACCAAGAATCATCCGCTAGTGAAGAACTACATGACGTCCGATCGCAAGTTCGACCTTTGCACAATCTTCAAGGACAATCTCCACTACCCACGGTCGTCGGATTCGAAGGGATTACAGATCGCGGATATGGCGGCGTCGATCATGCATCACGCCGTCCGTGGCATTGTGACCCCCGACAATTTGATGAACTATGGCGTACTCCTAACGAACAATCTCTGGGCCGCGAAGTACGCTCATGGTCTGTTCTGCCTGACCGATCCCGCTCACGTTGACTACAATCGCTATCAAGGACTGACCGGGGCTGTCGCCAAGATAAAGGCGCCGACGAGTAGCGGGCGATAGTTCGTCGCCGTTTGCGCATTTGAGGAGCCCGCGGAAGGGTGGGCAGGGGAGCAGACGTTGCTTCTTAGACGTCGCTCCGTCTAATCACGATTGTGCGCCGCTGAAGTCACGCAAACTTGGTTCGCGACACGGGATCGCCGCCGGAAGGCCGGCGCGCGTCGGTCCGACACGCCGACGCGCATTCTGCGGGGTGAGACTGCTGACAATCGACCGAAAGTCCCAAGTACCCGTGACGCGTGAGAGACGTCAAAAAGGGACCCGTTCTTGAAACGCCTATGCCGGAGAGGCCGGGTGGCTCCGTTCGGAGCTTTTCGGCCACTTTCGTTGGCGGGCCCTTTCTGTCGAAGACTCGGTGTGCCGTCGCATTGAAGGCCCTGCTTTTGTGGGGTCCGATGGAGAAACCGTAGCGCCGACGAAGGCAGGGCACAACTCCCGGCCGGCCCTGAACCGCAAACCGGCTGTCTTGCGGGGAGCGAGTCGCTTGACCGGGCGGCTTGTCTGGCCGAAGATTGGCGATGTCCCGTTGGCGTGACGGTTTTCGGATCAACGACCCGCGAGAGGGCCGGGAATGTCGGCCGAATCGCTACTGTTGCGGGCCACTGCCCAGACAGTGCCGTGGGGAGGACGGACCGCAAGTCGTCGAAACGAGATGGCCAAACCCTTCTGCCAGATCCCCGACCTTGCGTGCCAACTGCACGAGCTGATCGCCCAGGTGCCCGCCGGTCGGGTGACCACCTGCGGCACGCTGGCCGAGGCCTTGGGCAACCCGATTGCCGCCCGCTGGGTCGGACAGTTCACCTTGCAGCACGACCACACGGCCGGCTGCCCGTGCCACCGCGTGGTCCGCGCCGGGGGACTGCTCGGCCCGTACATCGATGGCTCAGAGGAGGTGAAGGCACGCCGCCTGGCGGCCGAAGGCATCCGGCTGCACCGGGCGGTGGTCGATCTGGGGCGATACGGCTTCGACCGGCTGGTCTGCGACCGGCCGCTGGAGAAACTTCGTCGCGTGCAAGAGGCCCTGGTGGAGAGGGTCTCGCTCAGGCCGCGCCGGCGGATACCCAAGCTGGTCGGCGGCGTGGACGTCGCGTACCCCGGCGGCGGCGAAGGTGTGGCCGCCTATGCCCTGGTCGAGACCGACACCGGGCGGCTGGTCTGGTCGACGACCGTCCGCCGTCGTGTGGCGTTTCCCTACATCACCTCGTATCTGAGCTTCCGCGAGCTGCCCATCCTGCTGGAGTTGCTCGAGGTGGTACGCGCCGCCGGGCGGGTCTCGCAGGTGGTGCTGGTCGACGGCAGCGGAATCCTTCACCAGCGACACGCCGGCATCGCCACCCACCTGGGTGTGGTCGCCTCGCTGCCCACGATCGGCGTGACCAAGAAGCTCCTTTGCGGCCAGGTGGACCTGGAGGGTATGCAGCCGGAGGAGTCGCGTCCGGTGGTCTACGAGGACGGCCTGATCGGGGTGGCCCTGCGAACCAGCCCGCGGAGCCGGCGGCCGATCTTCATTTCGCCGGGCCATCGCGTGGACATGGCGTTTGCCCAGCGGCTGGTCCGTCGGCTGCTGGCCGGCCACCGCCTGCCCGAGCCACTCTACTGGGCCGATCGGCTGAGCCGCAAAGGCATCTGACCCTTGGCGCCCGCAGGCTCCGGCTGTGGGACTTTGCCTCGTCTGCGAGATTCGAGCTCCGCAGGTCGAGATCTCGGCGGCCGCCGTGCAAAAAATGCGAGAAAAGGAGTCCGGGCGGGCGTCGTGCATGGGCAGGGGGCAGAGGCGGCGTTGGGCGGAATCAATTCCGCCGAAGAGCCCTTGACTCAGAACAGGGCACAAGTACCCTTGCACTCTGGAAAAGGCGGTGGCCGCGGCTACTCGGCCCGCTGCGGTTGGCCTGCCCAGCCGGTACCCCCATCCTAGGGTGGCATAATAGGGGACGGTTTGGGGCATGGTCCCAGGCCCCGGTTCGAGTGTAGTAATTCTAGTATTGTTGTTTGCTCGATTTCGCCAATGGGAGATAGTCAATGCCAGCCAAAGTAGACCCTGAAACGTGCACCGCATGTGAATCGTGCGTCGACGCCTGTCCGGTGGAAGCCATCTCGATGAAGGACGACGTCGCGGTGGTTGACGAAAAAACCTGCACCGATTGTGAAAGCTGTGTGGAGGTCTGTCCCGTCGAAGCCATTACGATGCAGTAACCGGGATTTCGGGGCCGTTTTCCAGAAATCAAGGTGGGCTGCGCGCGGCGCGGTCCACCTCTGTTTTAGAGTCTTACGTCGTAACTACTGCGCGCCGTGCGGGCATGTTTGTAAGTTCTTTTGGGTTGCGGGCTTAGACCGCGTTAGGGGTGAGGCGTTAGGGGCGAAGAGTTGAGGTGCTGCATTTCACCGAATGCCGGCGTCGACGCCTGCCCCCCCCGACTCCTGGCCCGTTGCCCCAACCCCTTCTCCGGAGACCAACGATGGACGACTCCCGCCGACCCGGGGATGGCCCGGTGGAAATCCCACTGGTCGGAGATCTGACGGAGCACGAGACCGATCTGTGCGACAAGCTGCTGGGGGTGGAGCCGGGCGGAGAGTGCATTCTCTACATCGATTCGCTGGGGGGCAGCCCCTACTGCGCGATGGCCCTGACTTCGCTGATCCTGCTGCGTGGAGTTCGCGCCACCGGCGTGGTGGCCGGCGAATGTTCCTCGGCGGCGCTTTGGCCGTTTGCGGCCTGCCGCAGGCGTTTTGTGACCCCCTACAGCGTGCTGCTGTTTCATCCCATGAAATGGCAGAGCGAGGAGAACGTGGGGCTGGGTGAGGCGTCCGAATGGGCACGGCACTTCGGTCAACTGGAGGTCGAGATGGACCGCCTGCTGGCCCAACTCTTCAAGGCCCCCGACGAGACCATCCAGAAGTGGGTCCGGGCCGGGCGCTACGTCAGCGGCCCCGAGCTGGCCGAAGCCGGAATGGCCGAATTGATCGAACTGAAGAGGCTGGATATCTTGCGCCGCGCCGACTGACTGGCCACACACATTGCAATCGACCCGGACACGCCCGGCGGTGTAGAATGGGCGTCCTCAATGGTCCAGAGGGGCAAGCCAGCGGGAATCGCAGTCTCATGCCACGCGCGATGTTGATCACGGCTTTGTGGGGTCTGCTTGCCGGCGGTTGCGGAGGGCAGCAGGCAGGGGACGTGTCCGAACGAATCAAGGCGGAGGATTACGGCGCACTGCCCGGGCTGAGGGCCACCCCCAATAAAAAGCTCCGCGACGAGTTGGCTCGCATTACCGAGGAGCGGGGTACGCCCGAGTTGATCGGCAAGACGACGATTATCGAGGAAGAGAACGTGGCCGCGGGGCTGGCGGGGCTGTTTCCCCGGAAGAAAGTCGATCTGATCCTCGAACAGTCGGAAAAGGTCTTTCCGTCGGGCAGTTTCGTGTTCGATCCGATCCGGCTGCAAAGGGCGATCAACTTGCGCAAGAAGTACGACGCCCAGCGGCTTCGGGCCCGCGACGCCCTGGGCCGGCCGCACTGCGATTTCGGCGTCCGCTTCATGGGCGGTCTTCTGGCCCAGTGGGAGTTCATCGAGGTGGTGCGGATATTCGCCCGCCTGGAGGCATTCCAGGCGGCCGAGTCGCTGGCCGATGACCTCCCATCGGTGGGGCATAGGCATGCCCCGCCGAATGGGCGGGAGGAGGCGATCGAGTCGCTGGGGTACATGCTCCAACTGGCGTCCTGTCTGGGAGCGGAAAAACACGCCACCGCCCGCCTGGAAGCCGCCTTCCTCCGCACCGAGGCATTCCGTGTCCTGCAAGCCGTGGTGCAACACGATCAGATCACGCGGAAGCGTCTCGATCGCCTCTACGAGATGGTCGAGGACCAATTGGCCGGCTGGCCCGACGACGCCGACGCCTGGATCGGTGACCGCGCGCTGGGATTGCACGCCTACGAAGTGGTCCGGGCCGGCAACCTGGAAGATCTGCTCACCGAGAACGAAATCCAACAATTCCAACAGGAAGACGAACTGAAGGAATTCCTTGCGGCGGCCGCGCGGAGTGTGGACCACGACGAGCTCTATTACCTTCAGACCATGCGCAAGATCATCGAAAGTTGCAGCCAACCATACTATACCCGCCTGACGCTGTTCGACTCGATCGGTGATGAGCTGCAAGAGATGCGGAACTCGCCCGAATTCCCGTTCGTGGCCACCCGGGTGCTGCTGCTGCCGGATATCAGAAAAGGCCACGCCATCCAGGCCCAGGATCGGGCAAACTGGGAGGCCTGGGCCCTGGCCCTGGCCTTGGCCACCGGACGCCAGGCCCCACCTTACCGAGTCAATCCCCTTACCGGAAAAGAGTACCTCTGGGAGAAACGCGGCAATACGATCGAGGTGGCCAACTTCGGCAGCGGCATACGGGGCGACTATCCCTCGATCATCGTGCCCAATCTCAGCAGTGCGGATTAGCGCAGAGAAAGGCAGACGTCCAATGTGTAATGGGGAAAAAGGCACAGGGAAACCAGAAAGGGACGATGCGATTCAGGGGCTATCGGGCAAGTCACTAGTTCGACTGTTTGGTTTCAGGATCGTCCAAACCGCTTAGTGGTAAGTAGTTTGGGAAAAGGAAGGACAACCACAGAGAGCACAGAGGACACGGAGAAGAGAAAACGCTAGAGCCCAGGG
>SDBV01001402.1_pt1 | contig 36357 bp, 34 predicted proteins | sample 2277081 | NCBI WGS metagenome assembly SDBV01 (sample SAMN10402039, study PRJNA504765) | marine sediment metagenome | isolation source: marine sediment core GS10_PC15, 223 cmbsf | place: Arctic Ocean: Southern Knipovich Ridge | collected 2010 | reverse complement strand
ATGTCAGAATCGGCGTTCAGCGACGAGACGAAAACCTGCGCGAATCGCAGGTCGGGCGACACGTCGACGCCGGTGATGGACACAAGGCCGAGGCGAGGATCTTCGAGTCTCGGAAGTTCCTCAGCGAGAACCTCGCGGATCGACTCGCCGACGCGTTCGGTACGCAAAGACATTGATCGCTACTCCGGATACAGGTGGTCTGTCGCAACCTCGAGAACCTCGATGTCGGGTTGAGCTTCGAGCCACCGCTCGATCGTTTGAATTCGTTTTCGTAGCGGGAACGCGCTCGGGGCGACGATCGCAATGCCGAGTGCGGCACGCCGATGCTGATCTTGATAGTCGACTTCGGACACCGAGACTTCGAATTTCGCGAGCCCGCTCATCAAGCGCTTCAAGATCGCGCGTTTGGCCTTCAGCGAAGTGACGAGCGGTATTCGGATGTCGATTCGTTGGGCTACGGCGTGCATGTCGACTCGGGCAACCGGCCCGCTCGGATTCTTCTCTCCCCGCAAGGTAGCGGGAGGCGCTTGTCTCAAATCGCTGATTTCAGGGGGATCAGGCTGTGCGAGGAATCTCGACGACCTCGTATGGCTCGATGATGTCACCCTCTTTGACATCATTGAAGTTCTCGATCCCGATGCCGCACTCAAAGCCCGAAGCGACCTCGGCGACATTCTCTTTGAAACGGCGCAGTGATCCGATCGAACCGTCGTATACGACTGTGCCCTCACGGAGGACACGTGCACGTGAGTTGCGCAATATCTTGCCCTCTTGCACGTACGACCCCGCGACATTGCCGATCTTCGGGACCTTGAACACCTGGCGGATCTCGGCCTGACCCGTCACAATCTCGGCAAACTCAGGGGCGAGCATGCCGATCAGAGCCTTCTCGACGTCGTCGATCAGCTCGTAAATGACCCGATAGGTTCGGATCTCCACACCAAGCTTTTCGGCCGTCTTGCGCGCTATCCGATCTGGGCGCACGTTGAAGCCGACGATGAGCCCATTCGACGCGTCCGCGAGGCTCACGTCACTTTCGTTGATCGCGCCGACGGCTTTGTGGACGATGTTTGTCTTCACTTCGTCGTTGCGGAGTTTGATCAAGGCGTCGTTGATCGCTTCTAGCGACCCCTGCACGTCGGCCTTGACGAGGAGAACGAGTTCGGATACGTCGCCCGCCTGCACCTGATCGAAAAGAGACTCCAGCGTGAGAGCGGCCGGTACTTGGACGCTCGACGCTTGCCGCTCGCCAATCTCCCGGTCGCGCGCTATCTGCCGCGCTGCCTTCTCATCGGGATGCACCTGGAACTCGTCACCAGCATTTGGCACCGAAGTCAGACCAAGGATCTGCACCGGCGTCGACGGGGGCGCTTCTTCGAGCTGCTTCCCGCTCTCATCGAGCATCGCCCGAACTCGGCCGAAGGCGCTTCCGGAGGTCATCGCGTCGCCACGGCGCAACGTCCCCTGGCGGATTATCACCGTAGCGACAGGACCTTTGCCCTTGTCGAGATTGGCTTCGATCACGGTGCCGGTCGCAGGCGCCGTGGGATCGGCTTTGAACTCTTCGAGTTCCGCAACGACGCCGATCGTGTCGAGGAGGCCGTCGACATTGATGTTCTCCTTTGCGGAGACATCGACGAATTCGGTGTCGCCGCCCCATTCTGCAGGGATCAGGTCATACTCGCTGAGCTGCTGACGGACACGAGCCGGGTCGGCGTTCTCACGGTCGATTTTGTTGGCAACGACGACGATCGGTACACCGGCCGCCTTCGCATGGTTCATCGCCTCGACAGTTTGGGGCATTACGCCATCATCTGCCGCCACGACGAGCACTGCAATGTCGGTCACGTTCGCCCCACGCCGACGCATTGCGGTGAACGCCGCATGGCCGGGCGTGTCGATGAAAGTGATCAGTCCGTCATCGACACGGACCTGATATGCGCCAATGTGTTGCGTTATGCCGCCGGCCTCGCGCTCCGCTACGCGGGTCGACCGGATCACGTCGAGAATGCTCGTCTTTCCGTGGTCGACGTGGCCCATGACGGTAACGACCGGAGGCCGTGGACGGGCGTTCGGCGACTCGTCGAGTTTGCGGTCTTCAACGGCTGCGTGTTCAGCGTCTGCCTCACGGGGCGAGACCACTTCGACTGTAACCTCGAGCGTTTCGGCTATGAGTTCGACTTCGTCGTCTGTGAGCGACTGAGTGGCCGTTTTCATCTCACCGAGTTCCATCAATGTCTTGACGACCGCCGCGGCTGAGACGTCTAGGACCTTCGCGAATTCCTGAACGGTCACGCCCCTTACGACCGTGATCACATCCTCTGGCTCTTCTGGTGGCTCTTCTGGTGGCTCTTCTGGTGGCTCTTCTGGTGGCTCTTCTCGTGACCCCGCCGACTCAGGTTCGACTTCGACCGCGACCGTCGCTTCGTTTTCGACGACGGGAATCGCAACGGGTGGATTCACGTCATCGGCGACGGCTTCCCGGACGGGTTCCGGCATGGGATCCACTTCGTCGGCCGACCGTTGCGGATCGGGAGCGCGCGAGACGGCGTCGGGATCGATCACCTCGACGGATTCTTCCGGCGTCTTGCCGCCGAATCCGGAGGAGCGAACGGTGTCGGCCTGGTCGTCGGTTATCGACGACGCGTGCGACTTGACATCGACTCCTCGACTCTTCAGGTAGCCGATCAACTCCTTGCTGGTGACATCGAGCTCCTTCGCGAGCTCATATACACGGACTTTCGCCACTCGTAACCTCTCTGATCACATTCTCTTAAACGCCTTGGAAGTTCATTTCGACGTTCGAAATACGTACAGCCGCACCAAGATTGAAGTCGCCCGACACATCGAAATGCACGCTGTTATTCGTGCTGCCCCGGCCGAGCGCCAGCTCGATCGGTTCGCCCACGGTCTAGGTGTGTGCTGATCTAATCGTCTTGGCGTTCTGGCGGCCATGATCGTCCAAGGAGTAAATCAGCACACACCTACTCAAGACGGCAACCAAACTACTGGCTTACCGTGCTCGCAACCGCATTCGACGCGTCGGACTCTTCGGCGGACACTGTCGGATCTGTCGGAGTCGCCGTCTCCGCAGGCGCCGAATCCGCGGGCGCCACCGACTCAGCCGATCCCGCCGCGGCCTCTGGTTCTGCTGCCTCTGTTTCTGCCGGCGCGGGCTCGGGCGGCTGATCTGATCGGATGTCCACACGCCATCCCGCAAGACGGGCCGCGAGGCGCGCATTCTGGCCTTCACGTCCGATTGCTAGCGAGAGCTGGAACTCGGGAACGATCACCTCGGCCGTACCCGTGTCTTCGTGAATGCGCACTTCACGTACCTTGGCGGGCGACAACGCTTTTGCGACGAACTCTCGAACATCGTCCGTGTAGGGAACGATGTCGACCTTCTCGCCGCGTAGTTCGTTGACGATCTGGCGTACTCGGCTACCCCGGGCGCCAACACATGCCCCGACCGGGTCGACATTCGGGTCGTTTGAAGCTACTGCGATCTTGGTGCGGGCGCCTGGCTCGCGCGCTATCGCGCGAACTTCGACGGTTCCGTCTGCAATCTCGGGAATTTCGAGTTCGAAAAGGCGCATCACGAGCCCGGGATGCGTCCGGGACACGACGATCTGCGGACCTTTTACCGTCTTGCGAACTTCAACGATGTACGCCTTGAGCCGCGCACTCTGTTCGTAGCGCTCGTACGGTACCTGTTCGGCCTGGGGAAGCAGAGCCTCGACCTTTCCGAGGTCGAGCAGCGTGTAGCGTTGATCTTTCTGCTGGACGAGCCCTGTGACGATGTCACCCTCACGCCCGGCGTACTCATCGTATTTGAGTTCACGTTCGGCGGCTTGGAGCCTCTGGACGAGGACCTGCTTCGCCGTTTGTGCCGCGATGCGCCCAAATTCGGCGGGCGTGTCATCCCACTCGCGCAGGATGTTGCCGTCGTCGTCGACCTCTTGCGCATAGATCGTGATCTTCCCGTTTTCGAAGCTGATACGCGAGTCTTCATAGCCTTGCGGCAACCGCTTGTAGGCAGTCAGCAGCGCCTGCTCGAGCGCGTCTACCAGCACTTCGAAATCGAGACCCTTGTCGCGAGCCATCAATTGGAGGCCTTCGATGATGTCAGCGTTCACGGTCTGATCCCCTGCTCGTCGGACGCGGGTACTTGTTGTTTGTCGTTGCCCCAATCGAGAACGGTTTTCGCATCGGCGATGCCGTCGATGTCGATCTCGATACCGCCATCGGGAGTACCGACCACGGCAACTGTGGCATGCGTAGAAAGTAGCTCGCCTTCGACGGTGCGGCCGTCGTGGCTGGTAATCGAAACGAGTCGACCCGTCGCGAGGCGAAAGTCACGGGGCGTTTCAAGGACGCGTTCAGCACCTGGCGATCCGACATCGAGGCGAAATGAGCCCTCGAGCGGATCAGTGCTGTCGAGCGCGGCACTGATCATTCGCGACGCTTCGGTACATATCCCGAGATCGACACCGCCAATACGGTCGATAGTCACATCGACGACGCGATCATGTTTCGCACCGCGGAGACGAACGGAGATCAGTTCGAGATCGGAATCGGCGAACGCGTCCGCAACGATGTCACGAATTCGCTCGTCAACGGCCACAATCCCTCTCCGACAACAAAAAACGCGGGCAGTAGGCCCACGTTGGCACACCGTGAGTCTGCCACTCACATTCGGCTGATTACCGGTTCGCAAACGAGCGTACCACGCATTGTCGAAAATACGACTTGGTTAGAGGGCGACCGGATTGGGCCTACCCGCCCCGCTTCGAATTCGAACCAGTGCCGCTCTATCCGTCGCCGTGCGCGATGGAGCGCACTCGTTCTTCTGCATCTTTCGATGTATTCGGGTCGGTATCGCCCACTGGACGCCCCGACCGCAGCTCGACAACCTTTGGGGCGAAGTTCCTGTCACGGGGTGTCCCCGTTGCCGTGTCGGCCTTGGCGAGCCGGGCTTCTATGCCCTCTTCAAGCAGACGCTCGGCTTCTTCGACCAAGGCGTCGACCATCTCGGCCTCGGGCACGACCCTGACGACCTCGCCGCGGATAAACAGGTGGCCCTTGCCGTTGCCGGCGGCAATCCCAAGGTCTGACCCCTTGGCTTCGCCCGGACCGTTGACGACACAGCCCATTATCGCCACCTGGAACGGAATCTTGCGTTCTTCCAGACGGCGCTCGGCTTCGGCCGCGACCTCGATCACGTCTACCTCGGTTCGTCCACACGACGGGCAGGCAATCAGGTCGAGACCCTTACGTTCCCTCAAGCCAAGTGATTCGAGGAGTTTGCGCCCCGCCGTCGCCTCTTCGACCGGGTCGGCTGTAAGGCTGTACCGGATCGTGTCCCCGATCCCTTCCATGAGCAGTGTGCCGATCCCCGCCGTCGCCTTGATCAGTCCGTTCGGCGGCGGCCCAGCCTCGGTCAAACCGAGGTGAAGCGGGTAGTCGACGCGGTCGGCGAGCAGCCTGTAGGCCGAAACCATGAGTAGGACATTCGACGCCTTCACCGAGATCTTGATGTCGTCGAAACCGACGTCGTGAAAGTAACCAATCTCTTGTTCAGCCGATTCGACCATCGCCTCGGGTGTGACGCCGCCGTACTTGTCGATCAGGCTCTTGTCGAGGCTTCCGGCGTTGACGCCGATCCGAATCGACACGCCGTGGTCTTTCGCCTCGCGGGCGACCGTGCGGACGTGGCTGGCCTTGCGGATATTGCCCGGGTTGAGACGTAGGCCGGGCACTCCCGCTTCGAGCGCGGCAAGCGCGAGTCGATACTGGAAGTGGATGTCGGCAATTATCGGTACCGGCGATCGCGGGACGATATGGGTGAGAGCGGCAGCCGCGTCCTCGTCATTGCACGTGATACGAACGATGTCTGCCCCGGCCCCGGCAAGCGCGTACACCTGTTCCAGCGTCGCTTCGACGTCGGCCGTCTTCGTCGTGCACATCGACTGGACGGTAATCGGCGCGCCGCCACCCACGGCCACGTTACCGACCGTGATTTGCTTGGATTGGCGGCGACTGCGCGGCGCGTACGCCTGGTCGATCTGCACTATTTCACCTGCGAGTTTTCAACGACGGCTCGGTGGAGAGGCGTATCACGGAATGATCCCGTCGCCACTAGTAATGCGAAAGATGTCGAGGTAGAGGCTAGATAGCAATATCAGACCAAGTACAACGAGTACCACCGCCGTTATCGGAACCAATTTCGTCTGATCGATCTCGACATCATGGCCGGCTATCTCCGATCGAATTTTCTCGACTGCGAGAACTGCGAGGTGCCCTCCGTCGAAGGGCAGGAGTGGCAGCAGGTTGAATGCTCCGACGAACAGGTTGATCACGACGAGAAATACGGCAAAATCGACCCATCCGCTCGATGCCGTCGCGTTTGCGACAACCGCGATTCCGACCGGCGACGAAAAACGGTCGTCGGTCCGACACTCGCCCCCAACAATTTCGTTCCACAGACAGCTCAGGTTCGAGGGAGTGAACATTCGACCGACGCTCTGCCCGCTCTGGCTGGCGATTTCGCCGAGGACGACAAACGTCTCGGGCACAGCTGCCGCTGCGCCGAACGGCTCGAGATCGCGTTCACCCGTCGGTGAAACGCCGAGACGTCCGACCGTCTCGCCTTCATCGTCGACGGTACCAAGCACGGCCGTAACGGTTCGTGACACCCCATTCGCCTCATATGTGATCGTCACGGGCGTGTCGGGGTTCGCCCTGAGAATCGTCGTCATCTCGTCCCAATTGCCCGCGACATCCACGCCATTTATCGCAATTATCGTGGCGCCCGGCGCCAAGCCGACTTGGGCTGCAGCGGAGCCGTCCGACACCGTTCGAATTGTGGTCGTGGCTTCTGGGGGGGTTAGGGGGTTGCCGGCAAAAGCGAGAATCAAGAACATGATCACGATCGCCATGATGAAATGAGTCGTAGGGCCGGCGAACAAAACGAGCATACGTTTCCACGGTTTTGCATCACGGAACGTTCGCCCCGCGAACCGCTGCTCGACCTCTTCGTATTGACTCATCCCGACGATCCGGACATAGCCGCCGAGCGGAAAACCCGCTTTGACCCCATACTCCGTTTCGCCCCGCGTGAACGACCACAGACGCGGGCCGAATCCGATGAAGAATTCTTTGCACCCGATGTCGAAACGTCGCGCGACCCAGAAGTGCCCCCACTCGTGCAGGAGCACCATCGGAATCAACGTGAGGAGGAGAAGCAGGACCGGCATCAGCCATGCACCGGTCAACATCTGGCCGATTGCAACTGCGACGATCATTGCGCCAACGATCATCAGCCCGCGTCTACGGTCGTCTGAAGGATCAGTGTCGTGGCCGACCGGACGGGGCGCCCCGCCCCGCGACCTGTCATCGGGTTCGGTCCGTGGATGATCGAGGAGTTCGGGATTCGTCACCAGGTGGCCTTCGAAGTGCGACGTAATGTGGGAAGCCTGCGCTAAACGCAACTCTACGCGGCCATTCGGCTGAGAATGCCGCGAGCTTCTTCGCGCGCCCAACGGTCGACTTCAGCGATGTCTCGAATGTCTCGAGGTTCGACGACATCGTGGCGCCCAAGCACCTCGGCTACTACACGCCCGATGTCCAAGAACCCGCACCGCCGCTCGAGGAATGCCTCCACGGCCACCTCATTCGACGCGTTCAATACGGCAGGCGCCGTACCGCCCGAGCGCCCCGCGTCAAATGCGAGAGCGAGGCACTCGAATGCATCGAGATCAGGCTCTTCGAACGTCAAAGCGGGGAGCGCCGTCCAGTCGAGCGCTCCGATTGGGTCGTGAAGACGGTCGGGGTACGCGAGCGCCCAAGCGATCGGTTGACGCATGTCGGGCATTCCGACTTGCGCCTTCGCCGATCCGTCGACCATCTCCAACACGGCGTGGATGATCGACTGCGGGTGTATGACGGCGCCGATCCTGTCCATCTCGAGGTCGAACAACTCATGCGCTTCGAGGATCTCGAGGCCCTTGTTCATCAGGGTCGCGGAGTTGATCGTGACGACGGCGCCCATGCTCCATGTCGGGTGGTCGAGTGCTTGTTCGACAGTGACGCCGGAGAGTTCAGCCCTGGTGCACCCCCGGAACGGTCCGCCCGATGCGGTCAGGACCAGCCGCGATATCTCATCGACCGGCTCGCCCCGCAGGATCTGTGCCGACGCTGCGTGTTCAGAATCGACCGGCACGATCTTGCCGCCGCCCCGTTCGAGCGCCTGCTTCACAATGGGCCCGCCGGCGACGAGGCTCTCCTTGTTCGCGAGTGCAAGAGTAAGGCCGGCCTCGAGCGTAGCTACGGTGACTTCGAGCCCGGCCGCGCCGACCACTCCGTTCAAAACGATGTCGCAGTCGATGCTGAGTGCGAGATCAACGAGCGAACCATCGCCTGAGAGAACCTTCGTACCCGGCGGTAGAGCGTCGACCGAAGGCGGATCCGCCTTGGTGACCGCGATTGCTTCGGGTTCGAATTCGGCGGCTTGGCCCAGTATCGCTTCGACGTTGCGCGAGACGGCGAGACCGACGACATCGAAACGGTCCCCATGCCGCCGAATCACATCGAGTGCTTGCACGCCTATGGATCCGGTGGATCCCAGAATCACGACCCGCTTTCGACTCACGCGTCGACCCCGAGCGCGCGGAGCGCTACATATGCAGCGGGCAGGACGAACAAAAGGGCGTCGAACCGGTCGAACATGCCGCCGTGCCCGGGTAGGAAACTGCCCATATCTTTGATGCCCAGGCCGCGTTTGATAACCGACTCGCTGAGATCGCCGACGAATCCGAATGCGCCAACAACGGCCGCGAGTACAAGGACGTTGCCGAACTTGCCGAGGAACACGACCTGGTAGATTGGTTCGAGGAACTTCACGACGATTGCCACTACGAACACCGTTGCAATCCCGCCGACGAGCCCTTCTACGCTCTTGTTCGGGCTGACCGATGGGGCGAGCGGACGCGATCCGGCGATCCTGCCGACCGCGTAAGCCCCGACGTCGGCCGAAATCACGAGGATCACGATCACCGACAGAATCGCCATGCCGTGCGGATCCGCAAGGATCAGCAATGCGAAACTACCCAGAACACCGACATGTATGACACCGGCCAAGCTCATCACGGCTTCGAGCGGCGCCTCGCCTCGGTGCTGCGCACCGAGGAACCACATGACCGAACCGACGATGCCGAATGCGGCAACAACCCCGAATGCTTCGATCCCCGACAAATATGCGAGCAACGCCATCAAGAATGTCGCGGCAACTCCAACGAGCGCCGCCGGCGGGCTCGACGGTGGCCGCCCGATCAGAGCTACGCCACGTTCGCTCGTATCGACCGGAGCAGCGTTTTCGAGTTCCTCCTCGTCCTCGACGAGTGCCTGGTACTGCGCCCCGTAGTACTCGACGGCCATCCATGTGATGACGATGATCGTGAGCGTGGCAAGGCCCGGGCGACCAAAGATGAGAATGATCGCGATTACCGCCGCGGCGAAGAGCACGCCTGTGACGATCCGCGTGATCGTGGGTGAGTGTTCGAGAAATGCAAGTAGGCCGCGTGCGGTCTCTGGCTGCTCCTCTTGTGAACGTGCAGACCCCGCGACTCCCCAACGGGGAGACCCAGCGACTCCCCCATCGTCGTGCTCTACTTCGTCCGCGTATTGCGCTAAGTCTTCTTCAGGATCGAACGGGGCAACCTCCGGGGCGCTGCCGGGGTGTCCCCGGGGTGCGGCTCGAGCTTCGCTAGCGACCGGTGCGGATGATTCGGATATCGCAACCGGGTCGGCCTCGACCTTGATGACGGGGGCGCCGTCATCGATCTCGGCAACGTCGTCGTCAGAATCGGGAACCGACGACTCGACGCTGGACGCCTCATCTCTCAGGTCTTCCTCGGTCAGATCCTGATCGATTGCGTCGTCGTCGACGGGAGCGCCCGTAGCGTCGAGACCGCCAATCGGATCTGCCTGGACCCTTATCGTCGGCACGTCAGCATCCTCGTACTCAACGGCATCGTCGTACTCAACGGCCTCGTCGTCCTCGACAGCATCGTCATGCTCATCGGTGTCATGGTCGTCACCTGATGGCCGACCGCGTCGCCGAACGACATCACTTTCGACCGTTTGCATCACAACGAGTGGACGCTCAGGCGGCGCAATCTCGTCGTCGGAGGGCGTTTCGGTCGCTTGATCATCGAATTCGGGAGCGTCCGAAACCATGTTCTGTGGATCAACATCGTCAATGATGCCACTTTGGTCGGGCGCCGACGTTGCGGACGTCATTGCCGGAAGCGGAAGAGTGAGCGGGTCGGCGAAATCGATGGGTCCGGGCACAAACTCGGGATCGGTATCGTACGCTCCGGCACCCTCGCCATCCTCAATTACGGCATCGTCGACACCAGAGTGCTTGGTCTTCGAACGCCTGCCCCATCGCGACCTTCGTGCGGGCGGCGCGGTGTCTTCATCAACTGCTTCCGGAAGATCGGGATCGGTATCGATCGCGGATTCATCGGCCCCGTCGTCGAGCGGGACATCTGGCGCGTCTGGTTCCATCGGTGCCGGCTCAGACTCGGTATCAGTCAACTCAATCGCGCGACCGGCCTCCCGCTCGACAGCGCCACCAGGGCCAGGCACGTCAACCCGCTCGACCCGTGTCGCTTCAATCGCGCGACCAGCCTCCCGCTCGACGGCGCCACCAGGGTCAGACACGTCGCCCCGCTCGGTATCAGTCGCTTCGATCGCGCCACCAAGACCCCCGAGATCCAACGGCTCGAGATCGTGTTCGGGGGCGGCGTCGGCTGAGTCCCCGTCGGGGGGAAGGAGCCGGATTTTCGGTTTCTTTCGTCCGGACGAGCCGGGCAATTTTTTCTTTGTCATCGGTCAATCCTCGAGCAGCTCATGTTCCTTGTTTTCGAGCAGCTCATCGATAAGCTCGACGTGGTGATCCGTAAGATCTTGTAGCTCTTTTGCGGCCCGGTACCACTCGTCTTCAGAAATCTCTCCGTCGTCTTGAAGAGCGTCGAGATCCTTGCGTCCGTTATGACGAAGGCTGCGAATCGCGATTCGCCCGTCTTCGGCCTTCGACCGCACGAGCCGGACCAGTTCCTTGCGGCGTTCACCGGTCAACGCCGGAAAATTCAGTCGGATGAGGCTGCCGTCGGTGTTCGGATTCAAGCCAAGGTCGGAATTGCGAATCGCCTTCTCGACCGAACTCACGGCGTTGCGGTCATAGACGTTCACGACAAGCATCCGCGACTCAGGAACGCTGAACGAGGCGAGAGTTTGGAGCGGCGTCGACGCGCCGTAGTAGTCGATCATGAGCCGCTCGATCAGCGCCGGTGACGCACGCCCGGTGCGCACGCCACCGAACTCGCTCCGGGTGATACTGACTGCCTTGGCCATCTTGTCCTCGGCGATGTCGAGAGTTTCCGCGAGAGTCACGGCTCACCTCCGCCGTGTACAACGGTACCGATGTCGGCGCCCCAAACCACGCGGCGTATGTTGCCCTCGGTAGAGAGATCGAACACGACGATCGGAATGTCGTTGTCGCGACATAGCGCGATCGCGGCAGCGTCCATCACCATCAGATGCTCGTTCAACACGGTGTCAAAACTAACCGAATCTAAGCGGACGGCGTGCGGATCCAAGCGTGGGTCGGCACTGTAGACCCCATCGACGTTTGTCGCCTTGAGGATGACTTCGACAGACATCTCAGCGCCCCGTAGCGCAGCGGTCGTGTCGGTTGTGAAGAACGGGTTCCCGGTACCACCCGCGAAGATGACTACGCGGCCGAGTTCGAGGTGACGGATTGCACGTCGACGGATGAAAGCTTCGGCCACCTGGTCAACGGTGATCGCCGACTGCACTCGGGTCGGGACGCCTTCTCGTTCGAGCGCGTCTTGGAGTGCGAGCGCATTGATGACGGTCGCAAGCATTCCCATGTTGTCGGCCGTCGCTCGTTCCATGCCGGCAGCCGCGTCTGATAGGCCGCGCCAGATGTTACCGCCACCGACCACGCATGCAACCTGGACGCCCGACCGATTCAGCTCGGCGAGCTGGCCCGCATATGACGCGACGACGCCAGGATCAACACCTCGACCGACATCGGGCGAAGCGAACGCCTCGCCCGAGATCTTGAGCAAGATACGTCGCCAGCGGGGCGGATCATTTTGATCTATCCGGGGCGCAGATCGATCTTCGAGCGACTCGAGTGTCGCAGCTGGATTGACTGCAACGCTTTCTACGGCGCGACTCACCGGACGTCAGCTCTCGCCGGATTCGGAGACTTCGCCGATCTCGAATCGGGCGAACCGCACGATCTCCGCTTTGCCATCCGATTGTGCTGCGAGCCATTTCTCGACCGAGCGCTTGTCATCTTTGATGTAGGGCTGTTCGAGGAGCACGCACTGTTTGAACAGCTTCTTGATCGCTCCGTCTGAGATACGCGCGACAAGCTCGTCGGGCTTGTCGTCGTTGCGTGCCTTTGCCTCGGCAATAGCACGTTCCGAATCGAGCAGTTCGTCGTCGATCTCGTCGGCGCCGAGGAAGCTTGGACGCGCAAATTGGATGTGCAGCGCTAGTTCGTGGGCAAGAAGGCGTAAATCAACCGGATCGATGCCGGCGCCGACGAGTTCGACCAGCACACCCATCTTCGACCAACCGCCCGTCTTGTGGAGGTATGCGTCGATAACGCCGTCTGATGTGTCGAACGCGATAGCACGCTTGAATTCGATCTTCTCGCGAAGCTCAACCTGGGCATCTTCGATTAGAGCCCCAATTCTCGCACGGACCGAATCGTCGATATCTCCACCTGCGTCGTACACGACTCCGGTGACTTCGGCAGCGAGTTTCGCAAAACGGCCGCCCTTGGCGACAAAGTCAGTCTCACTGGAAAGCTCGACCATGACGCCGACGCGCCCGTCTTCGGACACTCGGGCCTCGATCAGCCCCTCGTTCGCGGCATGCCCCGCACGCTTGTTCGCAGCAGCAAGGCCCTTTTCACGCAGGATCGTCTTCGCCACGTCGATGTCGCCGTCGCTCTCGGTCAGCGCCTTCTTGCAGTCGAGCATGCCGGCCCCGGTCGCATCGCGCAGCACCTTGACCTCTTTTGCAGTAACGCCCATCAGGACTTCTCCTCACCAGGCGCCGCAACGGGGGCGCCCCGTGACTCAACGGGGACACCCCGTGACGCCCCGACGGTCGCGGCGTCATCGGCTTCATCGGCCGTCTCCTTGGAAGACACCGCAACGGGGACACCCCGTGACGCAACGGGGACACCCCGTGACGCAACGGGGACACCCCGTGACGCCCCGACGGATGTCGGCGTCGTGTCGGAGACTTGGACCTCGGCTTCGACCTCTGCCTTGCGGTTTTGTGCCACGCGCGCGGCATCGCGCGCTGCTTCGGCCACCTCTTCGGCCGCACGTTGCTCTTCGTAGGCTTGAGCATCGACCTCGGCTTGGGCGCGCAACAGCTCGGCTTCGGGATCGTCACGCTTGCGGCGCCGACCCGATCCGCCGAAGTGCTGACGCATGATCTTGCCCTCGTCGACGGCGTCGGCAATGATGCGGGCCATGAGCCTGCCGGCACGGATCGCGTCGTCGTTGGCCGGAATTCCGTAGTCGATTTCGTCCGGATCGCAATTCGTGTCGAGCGTGGCTACTACCGGAACGCCCTTCTTGCAGGCCTCTGTGACCGCTATGTGTTCCTTCTTCGTATCGATCACGAAAATCGCGTCTGGAACTGCGTCGAGTTGACGCATCCCGCCGAGGTAGCGGTCGAGCTTGTCACGCTCACGCCGCAGCTTGAGCGCTTCCTTCTTCTTCATCGTGTCGAGAAGCCCACTCTGATCAGCGTCTTCGAGTTCACGTAGATAATCGATGCGACTGTGAATCGTTTGAAAATTCGTCAACATCCCGCCGAGCCAACGAAAATTGACGTAAGGCATCCCGCACCGATCCGCGGCTTCACGCGTGAGATCGGTCATCTGGCGCTTGGTCGACACGAAGAGAATGGTTCCACCGTCTGCTACGAGATCTCGAACAAAGCTGTAGGCGCTCTCGATGCCGAGCAGTGTCGCCTTGAGGTCGATGATGTAGATGCCGTTACGCTCGCCGAAGATAAACCTCTTCATCTTCGGATTCCAACGTCGAGTCTGATGCCCGAAATGCACGCCCGCTTCGAGCAGTTCGTTGAGCGTCACGACGCTCGTGCGCGCCTGAGTCTGCGTCATAGATGAATATTCTCCTGGTGTGGTTGGGCCGCCGCCCGTCGTCTCGACCGGATGTGATCCAGTCATATCTCGACATCCAAGCCGCGCAAGGCGCAGCCACCACATGCGAAATCCGACAGACGTGAGTAGTGGCGTGCAGGTTATCAGCCGCTCCCACACGAGCTCGAAAGCATTAGAGCCCGCGACGCAACGACTTGGGCATTCTCAACCGCCCGCAATGCCCTTAAGGGCATTGCGGGCGGTCAAAATGTCGCTGCCGCGCCGTTGACGTAAAGTTCGGTGATGTCGGTCGTGTCTGCGGCAGGCGGTGGCTCGACGTCGATGGCTATTCCGAAGTCGTAATAGTCCACGGTCATCGACATGCTGGCATCGAACTGACCCAACTCGTCGGCCGATAATCCAGCATCGTCGACACTCGGCATCAAGTCGGCGAAATCGATCACTATTGAAACGCGGCGAAGGCGATCCTCGCCGTCGACATACACATTCATCGGGATCGTCAGATCCTCCGTCCCGATTGCGCCATATGCGCTGGCGGTGTCGCCGAATTGCGCCATGGCGTCGGCCATCGAAAACTCGACCGTGTATCCGGTCGTCTGCACGCCCCGAATTTCTGCGGTCCCCGACTCGACAAGGGAGTCCGATACCTCTGCGAGCTGATCGAGGAACTCAGTCGGATCGGTCATACCGAGACCCCCAGAAAAGTCGCTTGGGTCGATCCCGCCCAGGCCAGTCACGGCAGTTAGATCGAATTCAACCCAGTCCGTGTCGACTCCCGGTGGTCGCAATTCGGTCGGCATCTTCATGTACATCTTCGTGCCGATGAAACGGATCTCCAGATCGCCCGACGACGCGCCGATCCCGAAATCGGGAATTGCCATTGTCATCGTGCCGGACTCATTGGCGAAATCCATCTCGCCGTCTATCGCGAATTCGATCGATGACAGCATGCCAAATCCGTCGAGGTCACCGAAATCGCCAAAATCTATCGACATTCGCATAGCGAACTTGGCGCTATCAGCGTCAACGGTACGCTGCACGACCGAAGCCAGCGCCATTCTCGTCGAATTCACACTCGTTACCAACGCACTCGAGCATGCCGACACGGCCAAAGCGGCGACGGCGATTCCGACGATGACGATGCGAGAGATGACGATGCGAGAGATGACGATGCGAGAGATGACGATGCGAGAGATGACGATGCGAGAGATGACGATGCGAGATAGGTACTGCACTAGCTGAGGGCCTCGACAAATGTGGAGTTCGTTTTTCAATCCTGCGGTCTCAGTTGATCTATCGACACTCGATCCTGCGATACCCAACGGCGTCGGTGCCGACATTTCGGTCGCACGACTCATGAACGAGATATCGGGGCCGAGATTTCGAGTACGTCGATGCCAAGCGTATGTGCGATAACGATTCGGCGTTCGTCGCCGAACGCCGCCGAAAGGCGGGTGTCCGGCGCCCCAATCGATATCGGGCCGTCCGACGCGCCATCGTCTCCGATCGAGTACAGCGAATCTCCGTCGTGAATCCACAAACGGTTTCCCGCGAGAACCGGCTGATTGTTCATAAACGGTGTCTCAAATGATTTGCGCCAAACGAGCCGCTCACCTTCGAAGGCCGACACGATACCCAGCCTGTCGAAAAACACGTCGACGCGACCCAAGCGCAATGGTGCGGTTGTCGACACGAAAGCGCCGGGCGTCGGAATCGTTCGGAGGATCTCTCCGGTTTTGACGTCGATCGAGTTAGCGCCGCGTCGATCGCCGATCAGGATCATTCCGTCGATCCACGCCGGAGCAGATATCGGATTTTCGAGAGCCTGGCGCCAGATCGTGCGCACCGAACGGTCGAAACAACTCAAAACGCTCTCGCGTCCCTGCGAAACGGCCGCGCAAAAGCCCGACGGTATGGCGATGATCCCACCTCTGACGAAATCGAACGACTCCCCGGCTAGATCGAGTTCCGCCCGCACGGCGCCGTCTCGAACGTCGATCACGACAATGCGCCCATCGGTCGACCCGGCGTACAATTCGCGACCGTCCAACGCGAAGACCGGCGCCAGTTGCTCGCTGGGTGAACTCGTGACGACCGTCCGCCAGAGAAGGGAACCATCTGCGGCGTCGAGCGCGACTACATCTCGCCCCTCTGTCACGACCACGACGTTTGCCGACTCATGAACAGCCGGACCGGCGTTGACCTGGAATGATTCGACCGTAGCGTGCCAGTCACGCCGGCCAGTCTCGAGATCGATGCGAGCGACGCCGCTCGCGCCGGCGCCTATGAACGCCGCATCGCCTTCGACCGTCACGGTTCTAGCGTCTCGGTATTCGTAGCGCCGGCGGCCGACGTCTGTCGTCGGATCGCCCCGCTCTCCGCCTGGGGCGTCCGGGCGCGGGGCGCACGCCACTGTGAGCGTCATGACCAAAGCCACAGCGAGGACGAGTCTGTTCGGTTTCATTTTGCGCCAACCTGTCGCGATGTCATTGGCGACCGTGTTGACCGGCCGCGGGTCTCGCTCATTTCGGTGACGCCGAGCGCTTCGCATCGGCGTAGAGCATCAAACCGCCGATACCATACGCGTAAGTCTGTTCGGCGCTGTGAATCAACTCGCCTTCGAGTCGAACCGCGCCATATTCGGCCGGCCCAACGCAAAGTGGACCTCGGCCATCGAGAGCGAGCGAAACAGCCGAGCGCGCGTCTGGGTCCGTCAAGGTCGCGCTGTGTGCGCCGAGCATGCCACCGTCTTCGGGTGCATCGACGATGACATTGTTGACCGCTGCATCGTGGTTAGCCGCGCCGGCTGGAACAAGCAGGTCGTTTGCGGCGGCAACCGTCGTGAGGTCGACGCCGTTGAAGTCCGCGGCCGTAGTCAGTTTGTGCGTAAACAGCGATGTCTCAGCCATCTGCATGAGCGCTTCGATCGCCAAGCCATCCGAACCCGCCGTCTCGGCGAACGAACTGATTTGTTCGATATATCCGCCGATACTCGTAGCGGCCACGAACGCTCCGAGTTGTGCCGCCGGGATACCTTGGAGGGGAGAATTGAGCGTGACCGCCCGATTGATCTGAGGCAGATCTCCAGCATTGGCGTCGTAGATGTGAGCGAGGAAGAACGCCGCGACCACGCCGCCTTGGGAGTGGCCGACGAGATCGACCATGACGTCTGGACGAGCGGCATGTAAGCGCCGCAACTGGTCGGCAAGAAGGTAGGCGCTCGCCTCGAGGTCTTCCTGCGTATCGCGGCCCCGATAGTTGTCGGGTTCGCCGCCGTCGTCGTGGCCGGCGTAGGAATATTGCACGATCTGGCGGTCGTCGAAACCGATGTCTGCAAGGAGACCGGCAACCTGCCCGCGAGTTCCATCGTAAGAACTGCCGTTGCCGTCGATCGCCATAATGACGCGATCGGGCGCGACCGATGTCGCCGCACGCTCCGATGACATAGACGCAGGAGTGCAGTTCCGTTGATTGCGTTCATAATCTGCGACGGCCTCCAAGACGCGAGAGGCGATCCCAGCGGGTGATTGACCAACTACGAACTCTCTGGCGCCCTTCACGGCAACGAGTGCCGCATCGAGCTTGCCCGTTGCTGCCTTGAAAGCAGGAACGACGTCCAAAAATTCGCGGACAGGACCGCTTGCAATCCGCTCTTCGACGAAGAAGATCGGCTCCTCGGTCAGATTCTCGAGCGTCTGGACGACATCGTTCGCTGTGAGAAGCAACCCGCCGAGCCGATCTCGAAGAGACTTCCACGCTCCGCCCGACTCTTGGTAGTTCGCGTACGCCGGAGACACCCCGGCAGTAACACCCTGAAGGACGCCGTCCGTCAGATCATCTCCGAGGCGTTCGACCATGTCGGTCGCGACTTCGATTTCGCGCGTCAGCGCCTCGACCGTTTCGGCTATCGACGCGACGCTCTCCAATGTTGCATTCGATATGCCGGCAAGTTCGCTCTCTGCCCGGTCGGCCATCTCCTGGAGAGCGCTCAAGAACTCTTCGGCGGCGTCGATGTTTGCCAGTTCATCAGGCTCAACACGACGATCGGTAGCCGACGGCGGTTCGAGTGGAGAAAGCCGGATCTCAACACCAGAGAAGTAGGTTGCCGGATCGACATATTCGCCGTTCTCGACCACCGCGAAGTGCAGGTGAGACGGGCGACCAGGCGCTACCGTGCCGATCGTCATGCCGGCCGCGACATAGTCGCCCCGCGCCACCGAGATCTTGTCGAATCGCCCGTACCTCACCGAGAGGCCGTCTCGCGTCTCAACACTCACGTAACGAGTGCCTGCGACGGTTCCCGCGAAGGTCACCGTCCCCGCGACCGCAGCCAGTACCGGTGCGGACGCCGGCGCCTCGAAGTCGAGCCCGCGATGGCCCGGCCCGTACCGACCTTGACCCAGTTCGAACTCGCCGAGCAGTTCGCCAGGAACCGGACGAACCCATAGCCCGTGTTGCTCGGCGCGCGCGACCGACATGGACAGGGCCATGACGGCAGCCACGAAAACTGCAAGGACTCGAATGCGCATCGGTGGCGCCCGCCCGGAAGTTGAGAATCTTCTCGGGGGAAGTAATGCGGACCCGTCGTCAGGCCATCTAGAACTGTTGCATACGTGAGCGTAGCATCAAGACCGCTTTCGTGTGCATCTGACACACGCGAGACTCGGTGACACCTAGCACCTGACCGATCTCGGCCAGTGTGAGGCCTTCGTAGTAATAAAGTGTAATGACGATCTTTTCGCGCTCGGGCAATTTGTTGATCGCTTCGGCAAGCAAATGTCGAAGCTCTTCGATCTCAAATGCTGCCGTCGGATCTTGGCCGTGTGAGTCGGCGAGCGTGTCGCCCAGCGTGAGGTTGTCGCCCTTTTCTCCACCGAGCCCGATCAGCTCATCGAGCGCAACTAGCCCGACGAACGAGATCTGATTGAATATCTGCTGGAAATCCTTCAGTGAGACGTTCAGCTCTCGAGCGACTTCGGGGTCGGTCGGGTTTCGACCAAGCTTGTTCTCGAGCGTGCCGTACGCGCGCTCCACCATGCGGGCCTTCGCCCTTACGCTACGTGGAACCCAGTCGTAGGATCGCAACTCATCGATAATCGCCCCGCGTATGCGACTGATCGCGTATGTCTCGAATTTGATGCCACGCTCGAAATCGAACTTGTCGATGGCGTCGATCAAGCCGAACATGCCGTAGCTGACGAGATCTGCCTGTTCGACGTTCGATGGCAGGCCGACCGACACTCGGCCGGCCACATACTTCACCAAGGGCGAATAGTGGACGATGAGGCCGTTGCGCGCGTCTGTTTCACTGTGATCCTTGTAGGCCATCCACTGCCTACGGATTTCTTCAGCTTCGTCCACGTCTGCTTTCAAGTGCCCCCGCTCGGACATGCGAAGCGCGACAATATGCCGCTCCCTACAGCGCTGCTCTTTCGAGTATAGGTACCGACCCGAACGGGTGGGCGACACGGCCCGGCCGGGCGGGAGCCGCCAATGCGGCTCTATGCCAGTGCGACCAGAGAACCCACATAGACGGCGACCAGCACTGCCCCCTGCCACCTACGTACACGATTTGAACTCGCAATCATCGCAAAAACTGCGATCGCGACACCCACCATGATGTATGTGGCCAGGCCGGACAACTTCGCGTCTTGAATCAGTCCCGGGCCGACGAGTGCAACAAGGCCTCCGACCGCGAGGCTGTTGAATATGTTCGAGCCGAAGAGGTTCCCAAGGATGAGCGCCGTTTGCCCGCGTCGCGCAGCTTGAATGCCGGTCGCGAGTTCTGGCAGCGACGTACCAATTGCGACAATTGTGAGCCCGATGAATCCTTCGTCGATGTGAGCTGCGTGAGCAATCTCACTCGCCCCGGACACGAGAGCCTGAGCCCCGATGATCGTGCCTACGAGCCCCAGTACCGTCCGTAGGATTTCGCGTGCCAACGGCCGGTCGCCCGTCGAAGCAAACTCCTCCAGGCTCTCACCGGCTTCTAACCGACGCGATTTCGACATGATCCATAGGAGCGCAGCTCCGAGTGCGATTACCAGGATCACGCCTTCGATCCTGTTCAAACTCCCACCGACGACAAACGCGCCAAACAACAAGACGGCGGCTGTCGAAATCGGCGCTTCGCGAGTTGCGATCCCAGGCTGGACGTCGATGACACGAATGATCACCACGACACCAAGAACGAGTGTGAGATTCGCGATGTTCGAGCCGGTGATGTTGCCAACCGCAATATCCAGCGATCCCTGGGAAGCTGCAAGGCCGGACACAACGAGTTCGGGCGCACTGGTACCAAAACCGACGACCACGGCACCGACGACAACAAGTGGAACCTTGGCAATCTCTGCCAGCCGCACAGCCCCAACAACGAATTGGTCTGCGGCGACCCAGAGCAGCCCGGCGCCGATGACTATCAAAACAATCGCTACCGGGACACCCATGCAGCAAGTCTGTCGGGCGCACCGCGTCCATACAACCCGACCAACCCGACCCAAGGCGGGCGTAAGGGCCCGCCGCAAAATAACTTGGCCGTTCTCAACGGTTCTGAACGCCCCTCGCCGCGTTGCTCCTCCATCCTTCGGGGCGCTGCCGGGGTGTCCCCGGGTTCACGTCGTTGTCGCGCCTTGCGAGGAACGCCCAGCCCTCGCCGACAACGCTCCACTTATTCTGCGGCGGGCCCTAATCTCACGCGGAGGTGCGCACCGTCGTAGCCGGCGTGGGAAACGTGATCACTCCCGCCAACTCGAGACACGCAAGCGCCGCGATGACCTCTGATGCTTCGACGTCGGCGCCATCGATCACTTCATCGACCAAAATCGGGTTCGTGCCAATCAAGTCGAGGACAGATCGCTGTTTGGCGCTCAACGCTTCGGGACGCTCCTGCGCCGTTTCCGACGATGGCGACAGGCCTGCTGGTTCGCTCACCGGCCCTGATCGTGATGTATGGAACCGTATTGGTTCGGGCCTTGCGAGCGAGATCGCCGTCAAGACGTCATCGACGTTGCGACAGACCTCGGCACCGTCGGCGATCAACGCGTTCGTACCTTCGCAATGAGGATCGCCGGGACGCCCCGGCACGGCCATCACGGTACGCCCTAGATCTCTTGCGTGCCGAGCCGTCGACAACGCTCCGCCACGAAACGCGGCTTCGACAACGACAACGACGTCGGCCAGCCCCGCAATGAGACGGTTCCGCACCGGGAATCTCCACCCCGGCGACGGCGAACGCGGCGGGACATGGCTGACCAGCGCCCCGCCGGATCGGACGATCGAGTCCGCGATCGACTGATGGCGGCGAGGCGACACATTCGACACTCCGCCGGCGAGTACGGCGACCGTCGGACCGCCGACATCGAGTGCCCCGGCGTGCGCGGCACGGTCTATGCCGAACGCGAGCCCACTGACGACCACCGCTCCGGTTTCGACGAGACTGCCGGCAAGAGACCTCGCGAATGCCGCCCCGAGATTCGAGCACTTGCGCATCCCCACGATGGCAACACTGGGCCGTTCGCTGAGATGGCCGACAACACCGAGCACACTGATCGCGGGCGGCCAGTCGGCATCGAGATCGAGCCGATCGAACGCGCGATTCGCAGTGGTATCGAATACAAGCGCACCCGCAACAGCGAGGTCGTGCCCGACTTGGGCTGGGCCGAGACACCGCACTTCGCTACGGATACGCGCACGGTGCGAGGGTCTTACGATCCCCTGGAGTGCGTCGGCGCCGTCGCCAAGCGCGGCCATCGCCTCAGTCGGGTCTGGCCAAAACCGCTTCAGGCGCCCGAGCGCCACCGTGTCGAGCCCCCAGACGCCGCCGATCGCAAGCCAGCAGACATCGTTGGAGACCGCCACAGAAGAAGCCGCCACAGGAGAAGCCATCAGGGGTCTGGAATTCACGCGACGACTCCCACCATGTCATCGGTCCCGGCGCCTGATCGAAATCGCCACGCGATCGCGACGTGGCACTCGGCAACGGAATCGCACCCGTCGAGGTCTGCTGCCGTCATGGCAACCATTTGAGCGGAGACCAAAGCACGCGACGACGCTCTGGTGGCGAGGTGTATGAGCAACCGCGACGCAGCTGGTTCGAAGGAGCCGGTCTGTCGAAGTTCAGACGCCGACATCGACGAGTTGAGCCGGCCATCGCCCAGTCGCTCAGCCTGTCTTCGCCGCGCCTGAGCGACTCGCGCGCTCATCTCAGGCGACTCCGGCGGCGGATTCATAGACCGGGCGACGAATTCGTCAGAAGTCACCGGCGCCACCGGCACCGTGATGCTGATTCGATCGAGCAGCGGCCCGTTCAGGCGCCGTCGGTACGCGGCCAACGCTTGAGGCTCGCATCCGCACAAGACTCGTAACGATCCAGAGTACCCACACGGACACGGATTCGTCGCGGCAACGAGGAGAAACCTCGACGGCATCGTGACGCGCAGGTCTTTCCTCACAATCTCGACGAAGCCTTGTTCGAGCGGCTGGCGGAGCGAATTCAACGCGGTCGGTCGGAACTCGCCGAGTTCGTCGAGAAAGAGAACCCCGCAATGCGCCAGGGAGATCTCGCCCGGCACGATGTGTCGTGTCCCGCCACCGACCAAGGCGGTGACAGAAGCCGAATGGTGGGGCGATCGCACCGGCCGTTCGGTCAACAGACCGGTGCATCCGTTCGAAATGGAGTGGATCCGCGTCGCCTCGAGCCGCTCCGCGTCGGTCAACGGCGGGAGGATTCCGGCGATGCGTCGTGCAAGCATCGTCTTGCCAGAACCCGGCTCGCCGATGAGAAGACAGTGATGGCCACCGGCCGCCGCGATCTCGAGGGCGAGCTTCGCCGACCGCTGCCCGACTACGTCGGCGAAATCGAGCGTGGAGATGTCAACGGGTTGAGCGGGATCAGGCTGATCACGTGACATAAGCCCCGAACGCAGATCGCGCAGACTCGACAGACTTCGCACGTCGACACCCGGTACTGCGCAGGCTTGCGCCAAATTCCCTTCGGGCACGATCACTCCCCCGGCGTTCACCTCCTTTGCGCAGATCGCAGCTGCGAGTACTCCCGCGACTGGAAGCACGTCACCGGACAGTGCGAGTTCGCCGACGGTTATGTGGCCGGCGGCGACCTCGGGATCGATTTGACCCGACGCGACGAGAATGCCCATGGCGATGGGCAGATCGAACCACGATCCAGACTTCGGAAGCCCAGCAGGCGACAGGTTTACGGTGACACGACTCTTGGGCCAGGCGAACTCGGTCGATGTGATCGCTGCCCGCACCCGTTCACGGGCCTCGCGAACTGTCGTGTCGGGCAAGCCGACAATCGTGAGCCCGGGCAAACCACGGGAAACCCCGACCTCGACTCTGATTGGTCGGCCGGCTACTCCGACGAGGGCAACGGAACGAACGACGGCAATCATGGACTCGCCCACCTGTGAACCGGATGTTGCGAGGAAGTGATGAGACCCTATACGACGCCTACGACAGAAACGATCAAGACTCGGTGTCGATCGCGTGCTGCATCACGACAACGTCGAGCCACTCGTCGAATTTTCGCCCCACACCGCGTTCAACACCTGCCGGCTCGAATCCGTGCGCCTCGTGCAGACGTATCGAACGGGCGTGTCCGGCGACTATGCGTGCAACGATGACATGATGGCCGATGTCGCGGGCCAAGTCGATCAGCGTGGCGAGCAGGAGGGCGCCGACCCGCCCGCCCCGCGCTACTCGATCGACGTATACAGAGTCCTCGACCGTATAGCGGTAGCCGACCTCTGGCCGATATCTCGACAACGACGCGAATCCAAGTATCCGACCGTCCCGCTCCGCAACTATCGTTGGATGATCCGTACCGTGAGCGTCGATCCATTCGAGCTGACGGGCCCGACTTCGTTTCAACAGACCTTGACCGATGCCGACCGATACCGCCTTGCGACAATGCATCGTGACGCGATTTCGGCGGCATGACGGCGAAATCGCTACCGCACCCCGGCCACGTTCGTTACCCGCACCTGGAAATGCAGCGGACCGGAGCGTAGCGAAGGGAGCACTTTTCCAGGTGCATTTCCTCAAAACGCGTCGATGATGTGATTCAGGCGTGCGGTACCTCCCTCGACGAGCACTTCGACGACGTCGAAACGAACGTCCGAACAAACAATCGAGTGACCGGCCTCGGCCAAGAAGGCCGCGGCCACTCGGCGGATCCGGGCCTGTTTTCGCCAGTCGACCGCCTCACACGGAGAGCCCCATTGTTGGGAGTGCCTCGTCTTGACCTCTGTGAACACGATCTCAAATCGGCGATCCACCGCAATTCGCGACACGATGTCGATCTCACCCGCTCCACATCGCCAGTTCAGAGCGATTATCTCGTGGCCGATTCGTTCGAGATAGCGTGCAGCAAAGGACTCGCCTGCCGCTCCTGTGATATTCACAGATGCCCGCCGAGATAGACGACTTGACGGGGAAGTCGGTTTCTGATCGGCGCAACCGGGCGCGATCAGTCGCTTACAGTTCTTCTTTGTCGCCGAGCTCCTCGACGTTGACGTCCCTGAAAGTAACAACCCGCACCTTCGACACGAAACGCGCCGGGCGGTACATGTCCCAAACCCATGCATCTCGGAGTTCGACTTCGAAATAGACGCGCCCGTCGCTGTCTTTGACGCGCAAATCGACTTCGTTGGCGAGGTAGAAACGACGCTCTGTTTCGACAACGAATCGGAACATCGGCAGAACGTCGCGGTACTCCTTGTAGAGCTCGAGTTCGATCTCGGTCTCGTAGCGTTCGAGTTCTTCCTCGGCGCTCATTGGCCGTCCTGGCCGAGCGGACCGGGCACATCGAGTCCGCCGACGTGGCTCAACGGCCAGATCTTGACGAATGCCTGCCCGATGATCGCGTCACGATCGACGAACGTCCCGTTCTCTAAGTCACGGCGGGAGTCTTGCGAGTTGTTGCGGTGATCTCCCATCACGAAATACTTGCCTTCGGGAACCACGAACGGCCCAGTATTGGCCAAGCTGTCAACGCCGTTGACAAAGACGTAGGGCTCATCGAGCGCCTCGCCGTTGATGAAGACGCGAGAGTCTCGAACCTCGAGCGTGTCGCCAGGGACGGCCACGATCCGTTTGATCAAGTCGTCGGGGCCTCCGCCGAATCCGACGCCCTCTTGCAGCGAGCGCGTGATGAACTCCCAGATCGAAGGCGACGGAGCGTCTTCGCCCACTTCATCCCAGTTCCTGAATACGATCACATCGCCCCGCTCTGGTTCTCCGTAGAGATAGGCAAGACGATTGACCAGCACACGATCGTTGATGAGAAGGGTGTTCTGCATCGATCCGGACGGAATGAAGAACGCCTGGACGACAAACGACTTGAGCAGGATGACGATAACGATCCCGATGAGGATGAGTAGGGGCAGTTCTTTGAAGAACGACCCACGTTTCTTTTCAGGGTCCTGGCCGTCGGCGTCGCTTGGAAGTGAAACGATTGTCGGGGGGCCGTCGTAGGGAATTCGAGCTTGTTCACTGGTCTCGCTATGAGCTCTCGCGGCACCGTCCGAATAGTGGACGGCGGTCACCTCCTCGGCCGGCAGTACCGCTGGGACGGCGCCAGGTCCAAGCGACGGCGCATCGGTCTCTGCGACGGTCTCGTCTGGGCCTGGACGCGAGGCACTCGAGGTACCATCTCCATACCACGGGTTTGGGATAAGCTGCTCGTCGTCTTCCGACGTCACCGCTTCTCTTTGATCTTCGCGGCCTTTCCGACGCGATCGCGGAGGTAATAGAGCTTCGCACGGCGCACATCGCCACGGCTGACTACGTCGATCTTGTCGATGACCGGAGAGTGCACGGGGAAAGTGCGCTCGACCCCGACACCAAACGAAACCTTACGAACGGTGAACGTCTCACGCGCTCCCGAGCCTTGGCGCTTGATGACCGCGCCCTGGAAGACTTGAACACGTTCACGTCCGCCCTCGCTCACGCGAACATGAACTTTCAGCGTGTCACCAGGTGCAAAGTCGGGCACTTCTCTGAGAAACTGTTGGTCGATGATGTCAGTGGGGTTCACGGCATCTCCTCAAAAGGTCGAACCACGAGTGTATCAGCCGAGACCGTGGTCAGACTTGGATTCTTCGACGATTCCAGACGCTATTGCGATCCGGTACAGGTCAGACCTGACCCGTCGCGTGCGGTCGACACCGGCCTGCCTACGCCAATCCGCAATTCGGCGGTGGTCGCCACTCAACAACGCTTCGGGCACACGCCGACCACGCCAGTTCGAAGGCCGCGTGTAAGTCGGCCCTTCGAGCAGGCCAGCCCGAAACGACTCCTCGACCGCCGACTCAGGATTTCCCATCACGCCCGGGACGAGGCGGGCAACCCCCTCGATCACGACTAGGGCGGCAAGTTCTCCCCCGGCTATCACGTAGTCACCGATGCTGATCGGCTCACATCCGTACGCGTCGAGAACCCGCTGGTCAATGCCCTCATATCGTCCACACAGCAGCGTCATCGCCTCACGCTGGGAAAAGTCGTCGAGCATTGACTGGTCGAGCCGCCGTCCGGACGGCGTGAGCACGACTCGGCGTCGATCCAGGCGACCACCGTCGGCCTCGTCTATCGCTGCCGCGACCACCTCAGGCATCAATACCATGCCGGGTCCGCCACCGAATACCGCATCGTCGACCTGGCGGTGGCGCCCGAGCCCGTGGCTGCGCATGTCGTGGACGTCGACGCCGATCAGGCCTGCGTCGATCGCGCGCCCGAGCAGACCCTGGCCGACAAATCCCGAAACCAACTCAGGGAAAATCGTCACGACGTCGAAATGCATCGGCGTTAAGGCCCAGTCCACGGGAGCAAGCCGGGGATCGGACGAACCGTCACCGATGCGCCGCCCACCGACATGTCGTCCACAAACTCGCTTATCATTGGGATCAAGAACTCGACACCCGCAGCATCGACACACACCATCACGTCATGGGCCGGGTTCGCGTCGACGGCGGTGACGGCGCCGAGCAGTTTTCCATCAAGATCTATGACTTCGCGGCCGACGATGTCGGACACCCACACTTGACCGTTCGGCGGATCTCCGACGTCGCATCCCCTGACGCCGACGTCGACGTGGCGCAGCGCATCTGCGGCGTCACGGTCGTTGATTTCTTCGAACGTCACGAGCAACTTGGCCTTGTACGGCATCGACTCGGCAACGGTCAGCTTCTGGTCGGTCCCGATCACCACGAGATTGGCGCCTACCGCAAAGCGCCTGGTTTGGTTCGTCGTGACCTCGACGATGAGACGACCGCGAATACCATGCGATCGAAGTATGCGTCCTACCGAAAGTTCATCGGGAACTCGTCGTCGACGCGACGCCGGATCATCGACGGCTTGGTCTGTGGGCCCGCCGCGGTCGATCTCAGTCGTCGATCTCTACCGAGACGATCTGGTCGTCGCGTGCTCCTGCGGCCTTGACGACGGTACGCAAGGCATTCGCGACACGACCACGCTTCCCGATGATCTTGCCCATGTCGTCGGACGCCACTCGAACGTGAAGCTCGACGCGCTCGTCATCGCCGATCGACTCGATCTCGATCTCGTCGGGTTCGTCGACGATCGCACGAAGACACATGTCGAGCACTCGTTCGGCGCACGTCAGATCGTCGAACTCTTCATATTCGTCGGCTTCGGACTCTTCGTTCGATTCTTCGTTCCCCGATTCATCGTCCCCATCGTCGGTGTCGACGTCGACCCGGTCGAGTACTTGTTCGTCTGTCATGCCGGCTCCGAAATCGCGTTTTCGCCAATCTCGAGCAGCTTGGCCGCTGCCGCCGTTGGCTGTGCTCCTACCGAGACCCAATGCCGTGCACGTTCGGTGTCGACAACGATCGTCGACGGCTCCGTGCGCGGATTGTAATGGCCGATGACTTCGATGTAGCGACCATCGCGCGGGCTACGGCCGTCGGCAACAACAATCCTGTACGACGGCTGTTTCTTCTTGCCTGTACGCATTAGACGGATTTTGACCGCCATGAAGACTCCCTTGTCTAAATCGGACGGCGTCGACCACGAGGCTGTGCGGCTACGCCCTATGGAGCAGTTCCGATCACTTTACCAGCCCCTCGGGCTCGAGCGCGTGCGAAATACGAGCCGTTGATCTAAACAAGCCGCCCCAGCGTGAAATGTCGTAGATCACCCCCGATGTTGACGGTCTATCTACGACATCTCTACCTCAGAGAATGCGTGCGTGCGAAATATCCAACACCTATTCGCGGGGGCCCGGACGGATATCGCCGAGCCCGGGCGGCGACTCAGACGGCATACCCTGGCTGAGGTCCGCCATGCCCGCGCCGATGCCGAGGCGCTTGAGCATTTTACCCTTTCCTCCACCGAACAGACCTTTCATCATCTGCTGGACTTGCTTGAAGTCTCGCAACAACTCGTTTACGTCAGAAACCTGGGTGCCCGATCCGCGGGCGATGCGCCGGCGTCGACTTGCCTTGATGATCGACGGCTCGCGGCGCTCGCCCTGGGTCATCGACTGGATGATTGCTTCGATCTTGACTATCTGTCCGTCGTCGAGATCGACGCCCTTGAGCTGGCTGCCAAGGCCGGGAATCATGCCGAGTACTTGGCTCAGCGGACCCATGTTCTTGACCTGTTGCATCTGCGAAAGAAAGTCTTCGAGCGTGAACGTCGCCTTACGGAGCTTTTGCTCCATCTCTTGGGCCTGATCGAAGTCAAACGCTTCCTCGGCCTTTTCGATGAGCGTCATCATGTCGCCCATGCCGAGAATGCGGCCGGCCAAACGATCCGGATGGAATGGCTCGAAATCGCCGATCTTCTCGCCCGTCCCGGCGAAGTAGATCGGCTTTCCGACGACCTCGCGAACCGACAGCGCGGCACCGCCTCGTGCGTCGCCGTCGAGCTTCGTGAGGACGACGCCGTCGATCGGGACCATCTCGTTGAAATGCTCCGCGGTGGTCACGGCATCTTGGCCGATCATCGCATCGATGACGAGAAGTGTCTCGTCGGGACGTACCGCATCGATGATCTTGGCGAGTTCGCCCATGAGTTCTTCGTCTATCGCAAGACGCCCCGCCGTGTCGACGAGCACGATGTCGCGGCCGAGTTCTCTCGCACGCCGAACGCCGGAGGCTGCAACCTCGACCGGATCACCGCCGGCGACGGCGCCTTCGGTGTGGACCGGCACGCCGACCTGGTCGCCAAGGATCTCGAGCTGGCGGACGGCCGCGGGGCGCTGGAGGTCACAAGCCACCATGTACGGATGATGATTTCCTTTCGATTTGAGAAACTGGGCGAGCTTCGCGGTTGCCGTCGTCTTACCCGAGCCCTGCAGACCGGCCAAGACGATCACGGTCGGCGGGGCAGTCGCCATACGAAGCTTTACCGTCTCGCCGCCCAACAGAACGATGAGTTCGTCGTGAACGATCTTGATGACTTGCTGGGCCGGCGTAAGACTCTTCGAGACCTCATCGCTGGTCGCCCGTTCTTTCACACGCCGCGTGAACGCTTTGACGACCTTGAAGTTGACGTCTGCTTCGAGCAGTGCGATACGAACCTCACGCTGCGCAGCATCGATGTCTTTGTCGCTCAAGCGCCCCTTTGAGCGGAGCTTTCCGAATACGCCCTGAAGGCGATCTGACAGCGACTCAAACACATTCCCTCGCTCTTTTGATCGCGATCAGGATTCGAAGATCGCATCGACAAACTCGTCTGGATCGAACTCGATGAGGTCTGCCGAGCCCTCGCCGAGACCGACGAGCTTGATCGGAATATCAAACTCCTGCTCGATCGCAAACGCTATTCCACCCTTTGCCGTTCCGTCGAGCTTGGTGAGAACCACCCCGGACACTCCGGCTGCCGCAGCGAACTCTCGGGCCTGAACGAGGCCGTTCTGGCCGGTAGTGGCATCGAGGACGAGCAGAACTTCGTCGGGCGTTCCACCGGCCGAGCCGGCCACTCGCCGGATCTTGTCGAGCTCAGACATGAGATTGACCTTGGTGTGGAGCCGCCCGGCAGTGTCGATCAGGAGCAGTTCGAAATTTCGCGCCCTCGTGAACCCGACTGCATCGAAGACGATCGCTCCCGGGTCGGCGCCTTCTTGGCCCCTGATCAACTCCGCGCCCGAACGCTTCGACCAGATCTCGAGCTGGTCTGCCGCGGCTGCCCTGAACGTATCGGCCGCAGCCATCACGACGCGACGACCATCGAAGCGTTCGGCCCAAGCGATCTTACCTATCGTGGTCGTCTTTCCGGTTCCATTCACTCCGACGATGAGCCAGACCGACGGCCCGCTCTCACTGCGGTGCAGCGTTCGGTCGCGCCCACTCAACTTGGTAGCCAAAACACTCTTGAGCGCATCGACGACCTCGCCGGCCGATATCGCCCGAGCCTGCGACGCACGTTCACGAGCCTCTTCGACGAGCCGCACGGAGAGCTCAACGCCGACGTCGGCGAGAATGAGAGCCTCTTCTAAGTCGTCCCATATTTCATCGTCGATCTTGCGGCGCAGCCGGATGTCGGCGAGTCGGTCGCCCATCGCTTGGCGTGTCTTGACGAGCCGATCACGAAACGATGGCTTGGGCGGGATCGCCTCGGGTTCGAACGGCTCCTCGACCAGGTCGATCGCCGGTTCCGCGGCAACCGCCGTGCTCGACTCGCTGATGTCGATGCCGGCTTCGCCCTGATCTGGCCCAGACTCGAGGATTGCCTCTGCTTCTTCGATGACACTCGAAAGGTCATCCCGAACGGGCCTACGCGTTTTTCGTTTCTGTGCCGGTCGAATCTGGGTCACGTTCGAGGCGGAATCGCGTCCCGGCGACTGGCCCCCGGTCTTCAAAAACGGCCCGAAGCGCGCTACGACCAACCATGCGACCAGGGCGACAATGACGACCGATGCGATTGCGAGAATGATGGCGATGGCCATGGTGGAACCCTAGAGGATGCGTTGGTCAAAGGGCGGACGGATTGATTCAGCCCGAGGACACCCCGGCAACGCCCCGGGGACACCCCGGCATCGCCCCGATGGTCCCCCGGGTCGACGTTGATCCGGCCGAATTCTCGTGCGCGTTCAACCAAGACGACCGGGTTCCGTCGCGAGGTCGGATACCCGTTGGCCAATTACCCGGGACGTCCCGTCTGCATTGAGAGACACTCCATAGAGGACGTCCGCGATTTCCATTGTCCGCTTCTGGTGCGTCACGATGAGCAGTTGCGCATCACGGCCGAACGACGAGATCATTTCGCAAAACCGGTACAGATTCAGGTCGTCGAGTGCTGCTTCGACCTCGTCGAGTACATAGAACGGACTCGGACGCGCAAGGAATACGGCGAAGAGAAACGCAATCGAAGACAGTGCTCGCTCGCCGCCAGACAATAGCGACAGGCGCTTCGCCGATTTGCCGCTTGGCCTCGCTTCGATCTCGATTCCGGTCGAGAGTATGTCGTCGGGTCGAGTGAGTATTACGCGGCCCTCACCGCCTGGAAACAACAACGCGAACAGATCCGAGAAGTATTTCGACACGTCGCGATAGGCGTCGGTCAGTATCTGTGCGATCTGGTCATCGATCTGGCGCACCACTTCGACAATTTCGTTTTTCGCTCGTCGCACGTCGTCCATCTCTGACTCGAGTTCGCGGCGTCTCGCGTCGAGTTCGCCGAATTCGTCGACGGCGAGCGGATTGATCGGGCCGATTCGCCGAAGTTCCGCCTCGAGAGTGTCGATCTTCGAATCGACATCGGGTGGTTCGACACCGTCCGGTAGCGTCGCGTTCAATGCTGCGTCGATACGGGCGCCGAGATCACGTCCGGGAACCTCCTCCGATGCTTCGAATCGGAGCTTTGCCTTCGCGAGGGCAATTTCGGCCTGGTGCCGATCATCGGACAAGGCCGCGATTCGCTCCTGCGTTGCCCCGAGACGTCTACGTCGTTCGTTTCGCTGTACGCTTTGCGCGTCCAGCCGGTCGACGTAGACGTCGTGATCGTCCACAGCCAAACGGCACCGTCGATCTGCCTCGGAGCGTGCTCGCTCCACAACTCGAATTACTGTGTCGAGCTGGTCGAGTTCGATCGACAACCTGTCACGATCCGAGCGGAGGCCTTCGATTCGACGAGTTCGGTCGGCTTCGCGCTCGACCGTGTCATCGAGCCGCTGCCGGGCAGACTCGAGTTGGGCGACGGTACTCGCTCGCTCTGTCTGAACGCTGATCGTGCGACGACGAATGTCGTCGCCACGTCGATCGAGTTCACGCCTCTTGTCGGTCAACACGACACGCTCGGAGTCGGTCGCAGCCGGCTCGAGGTCTGACACTCGAACTGTGAGTTCCGAGCACCGCTCGCGCTCACGCTGCACAGTTTCGTTCGCAGCCTCGAGTTCGTCGTTCAGCCGTCCCCGTTCGAGTTCTGCTTGCTCACGTTCTCGACTCAGCCGGTCGGCAGCCTCGACGGCCGCACGATTGCTCACATCGAGTTCGGCGAGTTCGGCCATCATCGCCCGCTCCTGCCGCGACGCGTCGGACGCTTTCGCCCGCAAAACGGCGATATCGACGTCGAGGGTCGCTGCTCGAGCTTCCGCGCGTTGCGCTTCGCGCCGCGCTCGAGCGGCGTCGATGCTCGGGTCGATCGCCGTCGACCGCCGAGGTGACTGCGCTTTCACAAGGCCATCGCTGAAATAATCACCATCCGAGGTCACGAAGACGAGATCGGGATATTCCGAGATCAAATGAGCTGCGTCCCGCACGGATCGCGCGAGATGAACACGGGACGCATGCCGCGCAATCACCTCTGCGACACTTTCCGAATAGGCGCCCGGAACCGGCCTGATCAGCTCAAGGAGCGATACCGTCCCGATGTCGGCGGCGACCGCTACGGCGTTGTCGGCGGGAGGTACGATATGTGGGCGCACTGTAAGTACGGCCTTACCGTCATCAATTCCCTTTATCGTTCCAATCGCGGCATCTGTCGATCGCCCAGACAGCAATATCGAATGCAGGACGGGAGCGAGTGCGGCCGCGACCGCCACCTCGGCGCCGGGCTCGACCTCGATCAAGTCGCTGATTCGCGACATGTCGCCGAATCTTGCGACGAGAGCGTCGGTGGCCTTGCGCTCGCCGATTCCGTCAGCCGCCGCCGCGTCCAACGTCTCGCTGCGTGCGCGAAGCGACGCAGCCTCCTTCGTTGCCTCGCGCTGATCGTCGTCGAGTTCCGCGATGCGCTCGGTGAGCTGTGTCAGCTCCATACCAATCGTGTTTACGTCGGAAGCGAGTGGCTCGCGCCGCGCTCCAACCGCCCCGGCGCCGGCCAGCGCGTCGCCACACTGTGATTCGAGGCGTCCAGTTTCGGCCTCGAGCGCTGCAAGCCTGTCTCGTATGCGAGCCCTATCGGCGTCGGCTCGACACGAAACCGCCTCAGAAGCGCTGATCTGCGCAGTCAGTGCAGCCCGACGGTCGTCGCCGTCGAGCCCAGCGGCGTGCCACGCAGCGTCGGCCTCAGCGCACTCGACGGCGTGACGCGACTCAAACTCAGACTGTCGTTGTGCCTCGCCGTCGAGCCTCGCTGTGTCGGCTGCAAGCCGGTCGACCTTCGCCCGGCAGACCTCGCTATCGCTCGGGAGATCGAGCGTCGGGTCACTCATTTCGCGATCGATCGCGGAACAGCGATCGACCAACCCGCGACGGCGTTCGGATACGACTTGGCAAAGAGCGTCGAATCGAGCGCTGACGCGCTCGAGACGCTGCATCAACCGTTGCGCACGCGATTCGAGCTGACCAATCGCTTCGACCTCGCCGCCGAGCGAAACCAGATCACGCTCGACCATCTCGACGGCAGACGCGAGTTCGGCGATCTCGACTTCGTATTCATGCACCGAGCGCACGGATGCTTCCAACTTCGAACGATGTTCGCGAATGTTCGACCCAGCACGCCACAACGCGAGACGAGCATGCTCAGCACTGGCTTGGCCATGACGCTTTGCGCCTTCTACCTGCCGTGAAAGCGGGCGGAGCTGGCGACGTAGTTCGCGGTCGACGTCATCGAGCCGAACGAGGTCGGCCTCGACTCCCTCGAGCTTGCGCAACGACCGCTCGCGTCGCTTACGATGTTTGAGAACCCCCGCCGCTTCTTCGATCGTCACCCGGCGGTCTTCGGGCTGGGCCATTACGATGCCCTCGATCTGGCCCTGGCCGACGATGCTGTGCATCTGCCGGCCGATTCCGGCATCGCCCAGCAATTCGATCACGTCGATGAGGCGGCAGCTCTGGCGGTTGATCGTATATTTCGACTCGCCCGACCGAAAGAGCATGCGACCGATCGAGACCTCGGCTGTGTCGAGCGGTATCTCACCCGACGAGTTGTCGAACGTGAGCTCGACTTCGGCACGTCCGAGTTCGGTACGTGCCGCCGTGCCAGAAAAGATGACGTCTTCCATGCGGCCGCCCCGCATCTGGCGAGCGGCCTGCGACCCCATCACCCAGCACAGCGCATCGACGACGTTCGACTTGCCCGACCCGTTCGGCCCAACGATCGCCGTGATCCCAGGTTCGAATTCGAACTCGGTCTTGTCGGGGAATGACTTGAATCCACGCATGCGCAATGACTTCACAAACATGGTGCGAGTTTACCGGAACCTGCCGCGAAAAGGTGCTCGCTCACGAGCCTTCGGAACAACAGTCGGCGCCGCAGGCAGCAGCGAGGGCGAGGATGAAAGTGCAGGGACCTTCGCTCTTGGCGGTCCTTGTGTGATATCATACGATAGCACGGAGGCCAGATGGCAGACATACTGATACGTGACATTCCTGATGAGACCCTTTCAGCCATCGACATGAAGGCGCGGCGACTCGGCCTCTCACGCAACGAATACCTTCGCCGACAGATGCTCGTTGCCGCTGCGGCCGACGCCGCGGTGAACACTCGAGACCTCAAACGCTTCACCGAGTCTTTCGCCGATCTAGCCGATCCAGCGGAGATGCACGGTGCTTGGGAGTGACTGACTGGCTCATCGACAAGTCCGCTCTCCTGCGCCTCGGCAGTTCCGCGGATGCCGAGAAATGGGCGAACCGCATCGAACGCGGACGTGTGCGATTGAGCACCGTTACCCGCCTCGAAGTCGGCTACAGCGCTCGCAACGGCGCCGCACTCCGTTCTGAACTCACAAAACCGCCACTGGCGTCGATGCCGATCGAATACCTCACGCCAAAAATCGAAGATCGAGCTGTCGAAATTCAAACACTGCTCGCCGACTGCGGACACCATCGCGGACCAAGCATTCCCGACGTCCTCATTGCCGCTACGGCAGAACTCGCCGGACTCATCGTCCTCCACGTCGACAAAGACTTCGACCTCGTCACCGACATAACGAAGCAGCCATGCGAACGGCTCGAATAGGTCCCGCTTTCAAGAGGCACGCAATGCGCGCCTGTGTTGCCAAGTGATCTCGCTGCGATTTTTGTCGAGGTACACACGCGGGGCGCCGGAGGAATCGACGTACCGAGAGCGCCGTAACCTCGGGAGTCTCGAGAGGATCGGCCCGTAAGGAACAAGTGCGCGGAAAGTCACGGCAAACCGCCTGTCCTGCTAACGGAATCGATCCCTCAGACTCGTTGGCAAACTTTGTCATCGGCGCTATGATGAGGTTATGGCGACCACGATGAATATCTCAATGCCGGATTCTCTGCGCGAATACGCTGAAGCTAAGACCGCTCGCGACGATTACGCGAGCAGTAGCGAGTACGTACGCGGCTTGATTCGAGCCGATCGTGATCGGGACCAGTTGCGATCTTTGATCGACGAAGGTCTTGCATCGCCCTCCGTTCAGGTTCTCGACGACGACTACCTTCAAGGTCTACAGGACATCGTTGACGGCATCGGCCAATAGTGTGCGCATCGTCCTTAGCGATGTGGCCAAACAGGACATCGCCGACTGTCTGGCCAACTATGCAGCCAACGGCGAAAAAGTGTACGCCCAAGCATTCCATGCAGCGTTAAGCGGCTCTACGCGGCTAACCGGGGAGTGCGGGTTCGGAGTCGCGCGGTATCGGGAGTATTCCAGATGGTGCCGGTATGTAGCAATACGCGGAGCCGGTAGTTGTCGAAGTTCCGGAAACTGCGGC
>SDBV01001401.1_pt1 | contig 36358 bp, 28 predicted proteins | sample 2277081 | NCBI WGS metagenome assembly SDBV01 (sample SAMN10402039, study PRJNA504765) | marine sediment metagenome | isolation source: marine sediment core GS10_PC15, 223 cmbsf | place: Arctic Ocean: Southern Knipovich Ridge | collected 2010 | reverse complement strand
GAGGCCGTTCGGAATCGGTGCGCTGGACGAGTTTTCGTTGAGCCTGATCGGCCGCTATGCCAGTGGGCTTCCCTATTCATCTCCTGCACATACGCTTGATCCGCCGATCAACGATCAGCGGCTGCCGTCATGGTATGTGTTCGACGGCAGGATTCAGAAGCGCCACAGCTTCAACAACAATATGGCGGCTTTCGTCTATCTGCAGGTCTACAACCTCTTCAACCAGAGGAATATGAATCAGGACTATTTCCAGTGGTATGCCGACATCGAGTGGTACGTAGCGGATCAGGATGGTGACGGCGAGCCGGATCACGATGTTGACGGCAAGTACGACGATCCACGATACTGGCAACGCAGTCGCATATACCAGCTCGGCTTAGGGTTTGAATTTTAATACACGGGGGTTGATAGCGTGAAGAAAAGAAAATCAGCTCTTATCGTAATTGCTTCCATCGTACTCATTATTACGATGGTTGGACTCGCGATAGCAGCGGTTCATCCCAGTCGTGGGCCAAAGGGACCTGTGAGCCGGGGCGTTTCGGCGAGGCCTGCACAGGAGATCCGAGTGCACGATGTTGGGAATTTCTGGTTTGCGTTTTCCAACTTCGGACAGTATGGAGACCCGAACGACAACTTCCCCTCAGGTGAATGGCCGGCTGGTTCCGGGGTGTGGTACATCTGGGAAGGCCGTTTCTGGATCGGCGCTGAAGTCGGTGGCGAGAAATATGTCTCTCACTGTGATTACAGCGCCGGCTTCGAATGGGAAGCGAGTGATGGGTCTTCGTTCTACCTGGGGACCGGTCCGAAGGCGATTCAGGATGGCTTGGTCTATTTCGATGACCTTGCTGAGCTTTCGGGGCATACTCCGCTCGGTTTAAGGATTGCGCAACACTCGCTGGCTTGGTCGCTGCCAGACTACGATGATTTCATTGTCTTTCTTTACGAAATCAAGAATGTCAGCGGCGGCCCATTGAACGGCGTATATGTCAGCTATGTTTTCGACAACGACGTCGGCCGGGGGCCCGGCGGGGATGCATCTTCTCCACACATTGACGACCTTGTCGATTATGACGGCTGGACGCCGCAGGGAAACAATCCGTGGGAATATGACGTGGTCGATCCGCTGGATCTCGACGAGGACGAAATCACAGGTTATGATTACTGGGGAGTCCCGATCGCCGATTCGAAGAATCCGTATAACCAGGATCCGGCATACGACGACGACCACAATCCAGGCCATATGGATCCGGAACCGGATGGTTTCTACGATGAGTACCAGATTTACCTCGATCCGAATGGCCCGCCGATTCTTTATCAGACCGGGTCGGATGCGGGTCAGCCCGCCACATACGCCGATGGAACACCGCTTACCGGCTGGCTGATTTCACGTGACATGAGCTACATGTACGACGGCGACTATACGCAGAGCAGTGAGAACGACACGGGTGAGCGTCTCCTGCCGGTTCCGGTATCGGGGTTCATCGGTACTCGTCTGATTTATTTGCCGATCTCCAAGGAGGAATGGAACACCACTTTCAGCACGGGCGCCGAGGCGGATACGATGCCGCGTCCCTGGTCGCATCAGTGGTGGAACTGGAACTCCGACCCAGGTACTGACCAGGAGATGTACGAGTACATGGAGGCGTCGCACATTGCTTCGGAGGGCCAGCATTTCCTGGTTCATCCGTTTGACTACGGTGCGGGCGCTCCGGTGTTCGATTACCGTTACATGCTCTCAACGGGCCCATTCGACAACTGGGCCGATGGCGAGACGAAAAAAGTCGTGATGGTCACCGGCGTCGGCTGGGGTCTGCAGGGACTTCGTGAAATCGTCGACAACGCGTATGTCGCCTATTTCAAAGGTGAGCCAAATGAAATCGGGTTCCCTGATCCGGAAGCTGAGTATTCAGACGCCACAGGTACATATATTGGTCCACAACCTGACCAGCTTGGATTTTACGGGGCCAGCAATACGGCGATTATAAACGACGGTCACTTCCAGCTTCCGATTCCGCCGGCGATTCCGGACCTGCACTACAGTGCCGGCGACAAATCAATTAGCATGGTCTGGGATGATATTGCGGAACGAACGGTTGATTCATTCCTCGGTACGACCGACTTCGAGGGTTACAAGGTCTACCGTTCCATTTACGACACCCAGAGTTGGGAGATCCTCGCGGCCTTTGATAACGTTGATGGTACGGTATACCTGCGTAATGCCGAGGGCGACACGATTCTGCCGATAACCGACGGCACGGAGACATTTCACATTTATTCTGACGGTTACGACGCGGCTCTCGCGGCTCTTGACTCCGGCGACGTCAGGTACGAGTGGGTGCCCGTGGATCTTCCGGCGATAAAACACAACTATAGTGATACCGGCGCTGATTTTTATGCGGACGATGCCGGCGGGGTTTCAGTGCTGCTGTTCGGCAACATCGACGTCCCGGTTAACGGATTGCCCTACTATTACGCTGTTACGGCTTACGATCCCGATAAGCCTGCGATTGGACTTTTTTCGATCGAATCCGCCACGGCAAACTATCGGAAGTTGATCTCCGGCGCCAGCGAAGCGGTCTATCCGCGACCGGAGGCGGCAGCCGAGGAGGAGCTTGATCGGGTCCAGGTGGTTCCGAATCCGTACAAGGGCACCGCGACCTGGGAGGTGATCTTCGAAGATCGCATTGACTTCATCAATCTGCCGCCACGCTGCAAGATTACGATCTTCAGCCTGACCGGCGACATGATTGATGAGATTTACCACCAGGATGCCACTTCGGGTACCGAACAATGGAATCTGGTTAGCCGCAACAACCAGAAGATTGTCTCGGGTCTATACATCTATTGTGTTGAGACTCCTGGCGGCGAGAAGAAGATTGGCAAGTTTGTAATCATTCGATAACTGCCGGAAACGGGAGAAGTTACTATGCGCAAACAGAAATACAGACGGCTGGTGGCTTTGATCGTCATCGGACTGATTGTGACCGGTGGTACAGTCCTTGGGCAGGAGGGTCATATTGCCAAGGTGGGCACCGTCGGGACCAAGTTTCTCCAGATCCCCGTGGGTGCGCGAGGCACCGCGATGGGTACCGCTTTCGGACCCTTGAGCGATGATGTATCGGCGATGTTCTGGAACCCGGCAGGTCTGACGAAGATCAAAGGCACATCGGTTATGTTCGAGCGTGTCAACTGGTTGGCGGAGATCGGTTACAACGCTGTTGGAGTAGCACGGAAGCTCAATGAATCCTTCACCGTTGGCTTCTTTGCGACCTCCCTTAATTCAGGTGCTATTGATGAGACAACGATAGAGCAGCCCAACGGCACGGGGGATACTTTCGAGACTTCAGACGTGATGATAGGCGTCTCCGCTGCCACCGTGTTTACCGACAAGTTCTCCTTCGGGATGAACATCAAGTATGTCAGCGAGGATCTGGCGGGCGAAATCGCCAATGCCTGGGCGGTCGATGTCGGCACGTTGTACGACACCCAATGGAACACGCTCCGGTTGAGCATGTTCATCCGCGATTTCGGTCCCGAGATCAATCTCGAGGGGAATTACTTCGACTACAACAATGGCGCCACATTGGATGAGCCGACGGAGTTCCTGCCATACCATTTCCCGATGACTTTCAGGCTTGGTGTGGCAGTTGACCCGTTGCTGACCGAGACCCAACGTGTGACTGTTGTTGGCGAGTTGGAACATCCCAATGACAACCTCGAGCGGTTCAACGTAGGTGCGGAATGGAGCTTGCAGGAGATGTTCTTCCTTCGTGGCGGCTACACCTATAATCATGACACGCTTGGATTGTCCGCAGGGATTGGCGCCCAGTGGCAGGGGTTTGGAGTCGATTACGCGTTCAGCGATTTCAGCGTCTTGAACGCGGTACATCGTTTCAATGTCAATTTCTCGTTCTGAAAGATTGTTAGCGGCAATAGATAGAAATCGCCTCAAATCAGAGGTTTGCGGGAAGCGAACCATCTGAGCGAAGGAGGACCAGATGTCACTAGTCAGGGGGCTAAGCAGATTTGCCGTCCTCGGGATGTTGTTGTTCGCCGTGGCTGTTTACGCTCAGCCGACGGTTGAGAGTGCGAGCTATGACGAAGACACCAACATCCTCGAAGTAACGTTCAGCGGACCGGTAAAGAACCTGCAAGGTACGGTCGGATTTACCGAATTGGCATTCGACGACGACAACGGAGGACCGCGCGAAGATTATACATTGCGCGGCGGCGAGGTTATCAACCCGTCCGCCAGAAGCAGTACGGTCCAGATCAGACCTGTTTTTAGTGCTGTGATCGATGTCTACACTGACGGTGCCATCACGCGGAGATGCTGGGGAACGGATTATGCCGACATAGTGGCGATTGAATCGTCCTTGACCCATGACAACCTATCGGTGATCATCGACAAGGGCGCTTTCGTGAATGCGAATAACGTCCCCACACCTGCGACGACTGTTGCGGTTGAATATATCGAGACTGCGGTAGCTGACCGGTTGATTCTCAATAATGTTGCTTACAGTGCTCTAACCAACGAGCTTTCGTTCACCTTCAACCGTGACGTGCAATTCGACATGATCGCGGAAGACCTCGCTGGTAAAGATGACACTACGCTTTTCTCGATTCCCGGTGACGGCATACTGAATCTGATGCCGGCTGAGGACCGCAACAGTAATGAAACCCTCGACATGGAGGCGAACGTACATCTGGATTATATCACCTTCAGCGATCCGTCCGGTTCTGAAAGTTTCTTGGCTGTTGACATGATGAAGACGCTTGAGGATGCGTCGACGCTCACTTTCGTGTTGACGCGATCTGATCGTGCCACCATGGAAAGGCTCGACCTGGAAAGCACCACGGTGACCGTCAGTTCCTACGCATTTGTCGATGTCGATTACAATTCGGTGTATCCGGTTCAAGGGTTGGAATTGACCTATGTCCCGGATGACAACCCGCTTTCCGCTGTGAGCGCTGAATACGATATGGGTACTAACGACCTGGAGATCGTTTTCAGCCAGAAGTTGGCTGCGGATATCACCAAATATATCATATTGCCTAAAATCGGCATCGGGGTTGCCGGGGATACGAGCTATTATCTTCTGGGTGGTTCACCCACATTGGTGCAGGCGAGCACGGGCATCAAGGTCAATTTGCTCCCTTCAGACGCCGAGATCATCGAAGATACAATCGATGCCGACGAAGACGGACAACCTGATGCAGGAAGTGACTTCGAAGTGTCCGTCGCTGCGCTGACCGTATTGAGCGAACTGGGTAACGGCAACGTCGCCGGTGCCTTGGATCTGGTTATCACCGGTGAGAGCGGCAGTAAAGGTGCCCCCTTGCTCAGCCAGGCCACGTATGACGCCCATACTAATATTATGAATCTCGAGTTCGACCGGCGAATCAGTGTCGATGCGAACCTCGATGGAATCACTGTTCATTTTGGGGAGAACAGCTACCTGTTGACGGGCGGCCACTATATTCGGACGGATGCCAGGTTGGGAATTGATGTCTATTTGAGTCTCACCGACCAAGTCCTGTTCGAGGGCGAAAGCAGTGCCAACAAGGACGCATTCGCGGTTACGTTTGCTCCTTATACTGTCAGCGACACCAAAGACAACGGCAACCGCACGATATCACAGGCCACCGCCACCTATAGTGCCGACACGAATCTTCCACTGCCTGCATATGTATGGTATGATTTCAAGGATGGCAGGATGGTGGTCGGTGCGAGCCAGCCGATCCCCGCAACCGGTGTGGATCTTACAAAGCTGACATATCAGGGAATTACGTTAAGTTCGCCGGACAGCGCGGTCGGAGACGATCGCGGCAGGGTGATTTGCTATCTGAACGATGCCGATGATGACGCGCTGGCCGGGATAGCGAACAATCAGAAATCCGACCCGGCCATCGACTGCGCAGCAGGGTTCATCGTAAACGGCGATGGGACGGAATCGGCAGCGGCTGCAGACTTGACTGATTTCGACGAGGTGACCAACGGTGTTGACACGGTCAGCCTGCTGGTGGGCTACGGACGCGCCTTCTGGGTACACAGTCAAGAGGTCTTCCCGACCCTCCCGAAATTCACCGAATCTTCAATACGAGCGGTTTCCGATCACGCCTACTGGTTTGTCGCCAATGGTCAATGGGCAGGCACGGATTATTTCATCCTGGATGAACTGGAAGAGCCATTCAACCAGGGAAATCCTTCCCTTACCCCCGAAGAGCTGGCCGCCTGTGTGGCCTTCTTAGAGGATGCGACTCCCGGTGATACAACCAGTGGTGCGAATGAACAGATCGCTGAGTTGCTGGGTGGTGATGTGGCGACCAGAATCCCGGAGAGAATAAACATCCTGTTTGCGAATGTTCTCGATAATTATAATTTCCCGGCTGGCGGTGATGAAAACGTTGATTTCTGGACGCCGGGTCATTTCAATATAAACGACCTGCTCACAGCCGACAGGACTACTGCGTTGACAAATGAAACTGAAATGATCACAATCGACTGCCACCCGCAGAACTTCGTTTCGGGTGATACGACATTTTACTACGATTGGGCTGAAACAGTACCGGAGTGGGCCGAGGTTGGCAACGGAGGTGATGACAGCAACTACGGCCTGAACGCTTTGGCATTCATCTTCGGCCAGTATGCCGGTTACAAGATCGATCCGTATGAGGAGAGATGGGTTCGCGAGGGATTGGCTATAATGTGCGAATTCCTGCTGATGGATGAGATTCTTCCGGAATTCTGGGGCTCCGGCGCTCCAAGTTCTCCCATTCCTCCCCAGAATTCGTTGACGTTCATCGGAGATATAACGGCAAGCCGTGTGGATTGGGAACATCTTTTCTTTTTCTTTACTTATCTGTGGGAGAAATACGGTGGCGAAGATATACTGACAGAAATCAGCACCTCTACATACATAGGTATTGAAGGTATTGAGGCTACGCTTGAATCGCGTCAGGATGATCTACCCGAGTGGTTGCAGGGCAAAGAGTTTATTGATGTTTTTCTTGATTTCGCTACTGCGAATCTTATTGACGCGTCAATAGGGGATGAGATTGATCACGGAATCTATTCCATTGAGACGATCGATCTGGGAGTAGGCCGTAAGGGCTTCCCGCTGGAGTGGAGTAACAGCAGGCCGCCGCCATACTCATTCCCGATTGATGGCATGTCGTTCTATTACATATATACTTTCTACGACCAGTATCATCTCAACCTGATGCTCGATCCGGTGAATGACAATTTGTACCTCTACGGTGGTGAGAGAGCTGAGGGGATGAAATTCCGCAAGGTGAACACCCCCACCGCTCCGGGCGATACGTCATTGTTCGACATCCAGGAGATCGTACTCGATGAGCGCAACGCCGGATCCGTCGGGGCCAGCAACAGCGAGACTGGATGGACCTTTGGATCCTGGGATGATCCGCAGGAAGGCCAGTTCACGGTATTCCATGTAATAGCGGTTGGTCCCGGTCAGTACCAGATCACGAACGATCCCTTTGAAGATCCGGTGATAGGCATGTTTGCCGCTCCGAATGCCGCCTATGCGAGGAAGCTCGATCTGTACGTGATTTCCGAAACTCCGCTATTCAACGAGGATAACGAGGCGGTTCCAATCGTTTATGCGACATCCGATGCCGCTGGTACGGATACATTGATTGTCCGCAACACATTGGACGATTATATCGTGACGGTCACCGAGACCGTATCCGGCGAGGCGAACCAATATCTGAATTCGAGCTGGATAACCACTCCGGGTACATACTATTGGCATCTCGGAGGGTTCTTCGCCAATGGAGATCCGGTGGAGACGATTACCATACCGGTGGATGTCCAGAAGCTTCCCGCCGGACGTGCCGGGATGCTCTCGATCGGTGAATCGTTCATACTCAGAACGACGGGCGCTTCCCTCAGCCAGGAGAGCTGGGCTGCAGTTAGTGCCGTCAATCCGGATCAGGCCTCGCTTGTTCTCGGCAAGCATCATTCGGTATCGAAAGCGTCGGAGCGCAATCCGGTGAGCAAGATGTTCATAATGAGCGCGCCGGAGTTCGAAGATCCGTATATGCTGACCATGCAATACGATATTGCGGCGGCGGCAGACCAGCCTGTCGGCATCTATTTCCTGTATAACGGAGATTGGGCCTATATTGGTGGCGCCGTGGACAAGTCGAACGGAACAATTACGGTTAGTTTCGATCGTGATGGTTCATTCCAGGTGATGGCCGGGAAGCTGGGAACCATACCGAGCGAGCTGCTGATTCCGACGGCATACGCCCTGAATCAGAACTATCCCAATCCCTTTAACCCGTCCACGACCGTTAGTTTCCGTCTGCCCCACAGCGGACATGTCAGCCTGGTGATCTATGACCTGCTTGGCCGTGAAGTTGCACGCCTTGTGGACACTTCAATGCGTTATGGCATCCACTCGGTCGGCTGGAACGGCAAGAGTGATCAGGGAACGCTGCTGTCGTCCGGGGTGTACTTTATCCGGATGAAAGCGGACGGCTTTGCGGATGTGAAGAAAATGGTGCTGGTTAAGTGACGGACCGGAGGAAAACAGAAATGCATCGAGAAAGACTGAATTATCTTCGGATCGCGGTTCTCTTCGCTATGGCGATAGTCTTGGCTTTTGGAGGGATCGGCTGTGGTGAACGCGAGAGCGACGATATTCCCACCGGACCGGCGATAACAGTGGACGCTCTGGTGGAGGATGGATGGGCTGCGTACAGTGACGGGGAGTATCAGGATGCGGTCGATTACTTCTTGCAGGCGGTGAACGCCCAGGCCAACAGCCTTGAAGCTTACATAGGGCTGGGGTATTCTTTCGCACAGGTCCAGGAACTTGGCCGGTCGCGCCAGAACCTCGGTAACGTCATCTCCCTGAGCGGTATTCTGACGGGACTTGAGGAAGAATACATCGACGCGTTACGGGCGGAAGCCTATGCCGGGCTGGCGGCGACATATCTCGCTGGACTGGAATACGAGGATGCGGCGGAAAGTGCGGGGCTTTGTCTGGGAATCCATCCGGAATTCGCGCATCGCAACGTCTCCGGATTTGATGCCAGCGCCGTGAAGCTCATCCAGACGGAAGCATATTTCGGCAATGGAGACTATGACGAGTGCATTCAAATTCTCGAGGACGAAGTCTTCAATCCCGGCGGGTTCCTCGATGGTTCGGTAACCGTCCTGGACACTACGGAGATCCTGGTGGTAACCCTCTTGGAAGATACCTGGGCTACGGGTGTGGCAAGGCTCGATCTGAGCAAGGGGAATCTTATCCAACCGCTCTCAGTCACGGGAGGGGGCAACCAGTATGTAGAGATCGTTGAGGCTTTCCTGGTCGAGTATGACGAGGACGGAGACGTCGTTCGGACTTACTTGAGTTACGTAACTTTTTATGCAAATCCGGCTCCAACGTTTGGTGACAGCTTCACGATTGAGTATCTTTATGCGACCGACTACAGCGAATTTCTCATTGAGTTGCGTGAAGCAATCGACGCAATTCGTTGAGTGGTGAGAAAACTGTACGGGTTTTACCCATATTGCTGTTAGGCTTAGGGAAAGCCAAAAAAAGAAAATTCAGTGGTAAGAAACCAGGAGGAAGTAATGATTCGAAAAGGATTGGTTTTTTGTTTGGTTCTGTTGCTGTTTGCCGGTACGGCTTGGGCAGCGAAGGACGTTATCGCTCTCCAACCTGAAAAGTCAAACGCACAGCGTGGTCCGGTGTATATAAGCGAGTACGCTCCGGAAGATCTGATCGCATTGCACTCGATGCTCGACGGCACCTATAACTACTATCTGGGCACGGGTGATCTCGAAGACACGCTGCTGGTGGTCCTCAATCCGCTGGCTCCGTGCTCCTTGAGGTTTATCGAGTTTGCCATGTACACCCCGGGCGCTTTGGACGTATTTCTTGCTTCAGTGAATCCGGTGGTTGCGGACTCCTTTGTCGAGTGGACGGCTACGTGGGATTGGATTTCGTTCGCCGGTATGGCCCCGCCTCGCGGCGCTACCAACGTCAGCCCGATCGGCGCCTTCCTGTTCGGTCCTTACTCCACTACGACCGCGGGAGAGGAAGAGAATTTGATCACTGAGGATCTCCTTGTGGCCAACCCTGTTGTGGTTGGTGATCCGGTTACGGGCGCGCCGGCCCAGTTCATCGGCGGTTTCGTAAAGCAGGCAACCTTAGGGGATCCGTTTCCTCTTGCTGACGACGTAACCGACCGTTCCAACGGCACCTGGACCTGGTATGGTGGTCCCAGCTCAGCGGCGTCTACCGCAAGCCTTGGCAACGTCTGGGGTGGATACGACGCCGTGGCCGACTACGGCGGTGGCGGCACGATGATCGAGATGGGTGTGATTGCCTATATCACATATGACTGGGGCCATCCGCCGCTCATCTCGGGTACCACCGGGCTTCCGAACACCGTGAACGGCGACAAGGTTTGCTCGGTTACTTCAGATCTTTATGATGACGGTACGGTCGCTTCTGTTTCCCTCTGGTCGCGTCACGACGTATTCAACGCAGCTGACACCACCTTCACGCAAGGCACGCCTGCTGAAGTTGCAATGACAGACGCTAACGCTGATGGAACCTATGAGGCCGACTTCACGCTCGTGAGTGCAGCGGTCGGCGACAGGATTTGGTACTGGCTCACGGCTGTCGATGATGAAGCCAAGGAAAACAGCACAGAACCCGCGGCTTCGTATTTCGACATTATTGAGATCGACGATGCGGACATTCTTGTCATCAATGAATCGCCAGCCGAGGAAGACGTAATCCTGACCTATCTCGATAACAGCGACGTTGACTACGCTCTCTATGCTCCCGGCGGCAACAAGGGAATCGATCAGTTCCTGGTTGATGAAGGTACCTGGGGCAACATCCTCAACTTCGGATGGGGCACGTCCACTGTTCAGATGACTGGTCTCGGTGATAACGTGTACGAAACCTTCATCGATGCCGGTGGCAACTTCCTGTACTCCGACATGGATTACTTCTTCTCCTGGACACCAGATGCGGAAGTCACCTTTGCGGCGGGCGATTTCGCTTACGATTACCTCGGAATTGCGGGAGGCTCCAACGATCCTGCTGATGCCGACGGCAACCCGTTAGGGGATCCGATACTAACTGGTGTAGCTGACGACCCGGTCTCCGGCTATTTCGCGGATGTTGACCTGAAGCTGTTGAATCCGAACGTGGCAAGTTACAACTGGTCTGACTACCTGACACCTGCTGGAGATGCAATTTCGATCTTCTCGGGCGCCACTGATGGTGAGACCTATGGTGTTCGCTATGAGGCGACTGGTCATGGCAAGACCGTATACTTCGGTTTTGACCCGACATTTGCCTCTACCTATACTATAGCACGGTTCCCCGAGAATTCCGTAGTTGAAGCGACGTACGAATTCGGCACACTGATGAACAATGTGCTGGATTACTTCGCCGTTATCTACACAAATGGTGTACGGGAAGACCTGTTGTCCTCCATGCCGATGAGGTTCGAGCTGGGTCAGAACTACCCGAACCCGTTCAACCCGACGACCCAGATCTCCTTCAACCTGCCGACTCCGGAGAAGGTAATCCTGAAGATCTTCAACCTGAACGGTCGTGAGGTTGCCACGTTGCAGAATGCGCACATGGGTGCGGGTCTGCAAACCATCAGCTTCGATGCCAGCAATCTTGCCAGTGGTGTCTACTTCTACCGCATTGAGGCGGGTAACTACGCGGCTCAGAAGAAGATGGTTCTTGTGAAGTAAAAATTCATCTGTGGATGGATAGCTACGATCCATCTGAAGCCGGACACTTCGGTGTCCGGCTTTTTTATATGTTCAGGGATTTTGCGCGAAGAGCTGGATTGCGTGTGGGGTCTCGGATGGGTGGCCCGACCGTTGCGAGCACTATGCACTCGCGAGCTTGCGCCAAAGGCGCTGCGGTTCAGGGCCGGGTTTCATCTGTCTGGGAAGTCATTTTCGATGGGTGGCCCGACCGTTGCGAGCACTATGCACTCGCGAGCTTGCGCCATAGGCGCTGTGGTTCAGGGCCGGGTTTCATCCGTCTGGGAAGTCATTTTCGATGGGTGGCCCGACTTCAACAGAAGTCGGGTTTCATCCGTCCGGGAAGTCATTTTCGATGGGTGGCCCGACTTCACCAGAAGTCGGGTTTCATCCGTCCGGGAAGTCATTTTCGATGGGTGGCCCGGACTTCACCAGAAGTCGGGTTTCATCCGTCCGGGAAGTCATTTTCGATGGGTGGCCCGACTTCACCAGAAGTCGGGTTTCATCGGCTCCAAATTACTCGACCATAGCGAATTCTTTTTCATGATAGATTTCGAGGTCCGGTCCGAAAGGCAAGTGGTAGACTACTTTTGATTTGACCGGGACCCCGTTGAGCGTTGCGGGAGTGAATTTCCATTTGGCGACGGCATCGATGGCGTTGTTGACCGCCAGCTGGCTGGTCTTGTAAAGGATATACGCGTTTTCCACATACCCTTCCTCGGAGACAGTCATCTCGAGGGTGATGTATCCCTCTACTTCATGGCTGCGAAGGTAAAAGAATCGTTCGGGTTTTACCAATTCGACTGGTTCCGGCGGCACAAAGCCTGTCAACTCAACGGTGTTCGCATCTTCCGTCTGACCTGCAAAGAGCGGGATCGTGAAGATCAGACAAGATGCGATCAGTACGGTCAGGTGAATCAGCTTCTTCATGATAGTGCCTCCTTCTCCGGGTTTATCAGCCTAAGCCTGCTGCATTCCGGTAAGTAATTACTGCAACCACGATGCCATATTTTGCTTGATGAATCTAAATACATGTAAAATCACGTGGAAGGTATGGAATCAACGATAAAGTCAGGAGATAAAACATTGCATCCGGCTACAGTGCGAATCAGGAATAGCAGCGAAATGCTACGTTGTGAGAACGGTTATCAGCGGTCAAACCGGAATCCCGGTAAATGAAGTTTTCTGTTGAACGCAGGAGAGCAAGCCTATGGTTGTTGGGTGGCGGTTGGAGGGTTATTCTATCAGAATGCTCTGCGCATGCAAGACCTGGTATTCAGGTTGCTGCAGGGTCACCGTATCAAACCAGGTCGTATTCATTGCGATAATCCAGTAGCCCTTTATCCATTCCTGCCAGGTTAATGACGTATCCTGTGTGCTGCCATCGACACCGATGATACGGTAGCCGAAACTGTCGGGGGTTGTCGTGGCGATACGCAACGGGATGAAACGGTACAAGGGGATGACTTCAAGCGGCCCACCCAGGCCAATCGATTTTTGCTCCGACTCGAGTTCATCGAGTATTACAAAACCGCTGTCACATGGTGTGATGACATTCATTTTCCGGAACAATTCTATGCGGTCGCAGTCGCGCACGCTGAAAGTTGTCGCCAACTCGAGCGTATCCGGGAATATCATGTTCCTCGTTCCGAGAGCGATGTATCCCTGTCGGAAGACTTCCCAGACAAGATCCTCGCCAATTACGTCATAGGGCGTAAAATCATCGCTGCCATGCATTCTGAAAGCATATAGCGTTCGAAGATCCAGATTGGTTGTTCGATTGACCACAATGCTGTCGTGGACCTCGCGCGAGATCAGGCAATCGAGGGAAACAACATTCAGGCCGCTGAAAGTCTTCGAGGTGAAATCGCGGAGATCCAACTCCAGGCTCTCCTCGCCCAACAGCAAGGTAATCAGGTTGTAATTGGGCCTGCTGCCTATGGGGTCTGAGATGTCTTCATCGCACCCGATTTCGATCAGAGAAAGACTCCCGATGATCAGGATTCCTGTCAATAAGTATGGCAGTCGCTTATTCATGGCGATGATCCGGTTGTTATGCCGACCGGCGGCAACCACTCCTTTAGCTTATCTATTTTAACAAGATACGATCCAGGAAGCGCCTAAGACAAATGACATTTCGATTTCTCCCGAAGAAGCAAAAGATCAGAGAACAGTCCGTATGAATACCGGATTCATCAACTGATCAGGAATCGTGGTCTTGAAACGAAACCCGGACTGTCGAGTGGGGAGCAGTGTGAGATCAGCACGGCTGATGTAGCTTCGTCGGAGACTACCTTCGGGATTTGCGGTTCAACGTATCCTTTTACGCTTAAGGATACGATTCTCGCCATGAGCTGCTGTGAGACTAGTGGACGAGACCACATGAATCGAGTAGTTCTGCTTGTCGCAAAGTGGTGATCACAAATCAACTGGGTGTATTTGAACGAAACCTGTGGGAACTGCACTGGTGGACCGATTCATGTGAATCGGTCCACCAGACAAGTTACAGTATTACATAAACTTATGGGATATGATAAATGAAATTATCTAAGATTAAAGCATCGATTCAGCCTGAGAGACAACCTGATTGACCTCTTCGATCATCTCCTCCGCATCTTCGAGTTTTAACTCAAGCTTGTTCCAGGCGCCATCGTTGAACAGATCCTTGAAAACGTCAACGCCGTTCACTATGCCGAGGTTGTTGCATATGCTGTGTGCAACATGAAGCAGCAGGCAGAGTTGCAGGTTTTGCTGATTGCCGATGAATGGGGTGTGGTGTCTTCGGACGGCGATGACGATTTCCTCGCTGATGGGCCACCAACGCTCAATGAACGCCGCCCCGAGTTCGCTGTGTGCAATGCCATATCTTTCCTCTTCCTGCTCATGGAGGGGCGTTTCGATATCTCTCGCCTCCTGCAGGAACGCAATGTAATCTTCGGATATGAGATGCCCGAAGACCATGATTCCGATATCGTGCATAAGGCCGGCAAGATAGGATAATTCCGTCATTTCCAACGATGCCTTGACTCGTTGACTTAAAGCCTGCGAGAAAAGTGCGACAGTAAAGGAATGGCGCCAGAAATTACGCTGGTTGATGACCTTCGAGTCGGTGAAGAGCTTGGCCAATTCGACCGAGTATATCATCTTGCGCAGCTCTCGCAAGCCAAGCCGAACGATCGCGGCGGAGAGTGTTTTCACCTCGGCGCGACTGTCGCCATAAAATGCGCTACGGGCAAGAGACAGCACTTTTCCACTGAGGACGGGTTCAGATTCGACCAGCTTCGCGATGGACCCAATGCTGCAGGATGGGTTTCTCATCTTCTGATCGATTTTGATCACGATCTCGGGAAGTGCCGGCATATCTTCGTGTTCAGTGACGAGATCGAGTAGATTCTCCCGGGTCATCAATCTCCCAACTGACCTAATACATCGATTACCTTGGTCAGTAATTCTTCGCTGGTAAATGGCTTGGTCACGTATTGCTTTGCCCCCGCTCTGATAGCTTGAATCATGCGTTCTTTCTGAGTGACGGAGGTCAACATGATAATCGGGATGGACTCAAAACGCGGATCAGCTTTCACGGAATCGAGAAATTCAAAACCGTCCATAAGTGGCATTTCGAGATCGAGCAAAATAAGATCAATGGGTATCTCGGCGTTTTCGAGCAATTCGAGAGCCTGCTGACCATTCTCCGCCTCAAGGCATTCCGCGTTTATCACCTCAACCATCTGCTTTACGACGCTGCGTACTGCGGAAGAATCATCTACAGAAAGAATTCTCATGTTCAACTCCCGGATTTCAAGCGGTTATAAGTGCTGTTCTTATAACGTTGAATTTCGAAGTCCTTGGAGAAGCCTCGTATCGATTCGGTGGCTCCCAGCAACAAAATTCCATTCGGATGCAACGCGGAGGCGATTTTGCTGTAAAGTTCGCGTTTGAAATCATCGGCAAAATAGATCGCCACATATCGCGAAAGGACCAGGTCGAATTTGCCAAGACTGTTGAAACTGTCCTGAAGGTTCAACCGTTGAAACTTAACACGGTTACGTAGCTTTTCATCGATGACCCAGACCCGGCCATCCATTTTGAAATATCGTTCCCGGTGTTGGTCGGATAGTCCTCTCTTGATCGAAAGCACATCGTAACGACCCGACATCGCGAGAAACAGGGCGGAGGGCGAAATGTCGGTCGAAAAAATCTCGACCTTCTCGGCAATACTGGGAGTTCCACGCCTGAACGCCTCTTCATCCAACAGTATCGCCAGAGAATATGCTTCCTGCCCGGTGGAGGCGGCAGCGCCCCAGACTCGTGGGGTCTCGCCTTTTATCGCCTTGTCCAACAACTCCTTCACCGCAATATCGTTGAGGAATTCCCACGCAATTGCGTCCCTGAACCACATCGTCTCATTGGTAGTCATCGCATCGATTACACGGTCGCGCAGCTTGCCATCTCCGGATTTTATTGCAAGCTGATAAAATTCCATGAAGGAGGTGACACCGGATTCCAGGACGAGATCGGAAAGGCGAGTCTCAATCAGGTATTCTTTCCCTTCCTCGAGAGAGATCGCGCAGTGTTTCTCGATATACTCCCGCATCAGGGTATATTCTTGTTCGTTTATCGAAAGAGTCGACACCTGTTTTCCCTGATATTGCTGCTTATTGGCTTGCTATTCTTAAAGCTAATAGTTCTGACGAACCACTAGAATATACCTCTCGCCCGTAAAATGTAAAGATAGCATCTGTTTCCTTAGCAACCGAGAGCCTGTCGTTTGCAAACGATTACGTTACTCTCACCGATACTATTTCTTATCTGGAAAGCTGAAACAAGTTCGCCCGTTCTCAATAGACCGTGCATATGACTTGGGTACTCCTGATGGGTGACGAACCATTAGCAATATCCAAACGCTCGATATTACTCATCTGTGTTGCACCATTTGAATAGCTTGATTACGAGTACGCCGATTTTCCTCCAAGACAGCTATGGAAAATATTGCGCACTCTGGGAATCTTGATTATGTACAATATGCACAATCAGGGAATCAACTATCGGCGCACTTCAGCCCGCGAACCCCGGATCACCTCGCTGATGTACTAAATGGAATTGACCGCATCACTTCGACTGGCGTTTTTTCTGGATTGATTATGCCGCTCCCCCCATCCAGCCAAGGCGAACTGGAGGACAATCTCCCTTGATATTGGTGATTAATGCTAAACCCTTAAAGCAGAAAATCTGCTATTGTGCCTTGGAGAAATACGCTTTTCTTTAGAGATCATTCAGGATCGATGATATGCAGGCCATCGGGTTTCATCTGCATCTGTAAGTTCAATCAAGACAGTTAGAAAGTGAGGTATCATCATTCCTGTGACGAGATTATTTATGAAGAGTGCTTGTGTTTCGCCAATGAGTGGATGAAATCCCAAATTGCGCGAGTGTGAACTTAGTTTCCTTATAGTACAATTTCAGCCGAAAGAACCTGTAATGTGCAGGATAACAATGTCTTAAAACGATACAGGTGGAACAGTTTACGCTAGGCGGCCGGAACCGATTGCAGGCAGAAGTGCCGATGAGTGGTTTCTAGGTTGCAGAAAACTGCGTTTCAAAAGCGGATACGCTGACGGGGTCACAAATCGTGATGCTAAGAAACTAAATCGGCGGAATCGGGTTTGGTGAAAAAGGACAGACGCCAAATGTGAACCGTTCAAATCAACGATTTCGCCTGAGTTATTACATCCTCCACGGTGAAACCGAATTTCTCGAACGCTAACTCACCGGGTGCGGATGTCCCGAACCTTTCGATACAGATTACGATCCCATTGTCGCCGACCCATCGATCCCAGCCCAGCGAGATCCCAGCCTCGATGGATACCCTTGCGATGACCTGCGGGGGGAGCACGTAGTCGCGGTAGTTTTCATCCTGTTCAGCGAAGAGTTCCCAACTGGGCATGCTCACTACCCTTGTGCTTATCCCTTCATCGTTGAGCTTATCCCATGCTCCGAGAGCGAGGCTTACTTCGCTGCCGGTAGCGATGAGAACAAGCTGCGGCGTTCCTTCGCAGTCTGCGAGGACGTATCCTCCGCGCATAAGGCCGTAGGCGGAGGCAAATCGGGTCCTGTCAATGACCGGAACGCCCTGCCTTGAGGTCAGGATTGCGGTCGGACCGTTTCCATTTTCAAGCGCGGCCCTGAAAGCGCAGGCGGTCTCGGTGGCATCGCATGGGCGGATTACATTCAGTCCGGGAATAGCCCTTAGCGAAGCGATGTGCTCAACCGGTTGGTGCGTGGGGCCATCCTCGCCGACACCGATGCTGTCATGGCTGAAGACGAAAATCACCGGCAACCCCATCATCGCGGCAAGCCTGAGAGGCGGCCGCATATAATCGCTGAATACCAGGAAGGTTCCCGTGTGAGGGCGCAGACCAGCATACAGCGCCATGCCGTTTGCCGCAGCGCCCATCGCATGTTCACGAATGCCGAAACGCAGATTGCGCCCTCCCGGCTGCGTGGGGAGAAAGTCCGGAGCGCCCTTGACGTCGGTCTTGGTCGATCCCGCGAGATCCGCGCTGCCGCCCACGAGGAGAGGTAGCTGCGAGGCGATGGAATTGACGACCTCTCCGGCCGCAGCGCGTGTCGCAATCGACCCGCCGGCTTCAAATTCCGGCAAGGCGGATTGCCAGTCGGCGGGCAGTACACCCCTGACAAGCTGATTCCAGACCGGCTCGCGCGAACCGTCCGCCGCGAGCCAGCCGTTGAACGCCTGATTCCACTCCGCGTATTCCCTGCGTCCACGATCAGCGATCTCGGAATAAAGGGAATAGACCTCATCGGGGATGTCGAAAGGTTTGGCAGTCCACTCCAGGGCTTTTTTCGTCGCCTCGAGTTCCTCTTCACCCAACGGCGCGCCATGTACGCCCGAGGTGTCCTGCTTATTCGGACTTCCATGTCCGATATGGGTGCGAACAGCGATCAGCGATGGACGTTGCTCATCAGCGAGAGCGGAAAGCAGAGTGTCTGCGACTCCCTGCGGATCGTCGCCGTCTGCACGCAATGTCTGCCAACCGTAAGCCGCGAAACGTGCCGAAACATCCTCCGACCAGCTGAGCTCTGTTGTCCCGTCGATGGTAATATGGTTGTCGTCATAGAGGATGATCAGTCGGCCGAGCTTCAGGTGCCCGGCGAGCGAGGCCGCCTCGGAGGCGACGCCTTCCTGGAGATCGCCGTCGCCCGCGACCACAAAAATTGAGTGGTCGAGAGGGTCGAATCCATCAGTTTCGTGCAGGCCGAGGGTTTCACGGACATACCTTTGCGCAATCGCCATGCCGACACCATTGCCGACTCCCTGTCCCAGCGGACCGGCGGTTGTCTCGACACCGGGCGTCATTCCGTATTCAGGGTGACCGGGAGTAATGCTTTCCCACTGGCGGAAGCGCTTGATCTGCTCCATCGGGAGATCGTACCCGCAGAGGTGGAGCAGCGAATAGAGCAGCGCCGACCCATGCCCCGCCGAAAGGACGAAACGGTCGCGGCCGGGCCAAAACGGGTCATCCGGGCAAAAACGGAGGAAACGTGACCAGAGAACATGTGCGGGCAGGGCAAAGCCCATCGGCATGCCGGGATGCCCGCTGTTTGCCTTCTGCACCATTTCGGCGGCGAGGATGCGGATGGTGTTTACGGACAGATCATCTGTCCCGGTCCAGTCAACGTCCCGGTCTCGGAATGCCTTCATCATGCCCTCTGAATGCTGTGGTCTCGACTGTTATGGAATAAATTGATCGAAGGTTCACAATATCGTATGGGGGTGGGAGAAGATCAAGAGATTCACGGCGAGCTCATATACTCGCGGTACATTCGCGTGTTATCTTCAGATTTATCGAAGGGCAAATCCGCTGAGAGGCATGATGTTCGGAATCGAATCGCTTGAGGGCAAGGTTGTCTGGCTGGCCGGTGCTTCCGGCGGCCTGGGCGGCGGAGTGGCAAAGGTGTTGGCGGGAGAAGGACTGTCGCTCGCCCTGCACTACCACGAGGGACGGGTCCGAGCGGAAGCGCTCGAATCCGAATTGAAATCGGACGGTGCCGATGTAATCTGCACGTCGGGCGACCTTTCACATCGGGGAACAGCCGAAAACGCGGTTAAATTGCTTACTGAAAACCTCGGGCCGCCATATGCCCTTGTCTATGCAGCGGGGCCATATTTCCATAAGCCTGTACTGGAGCACAGCCGGGAGGAATTCGACCGAATCGTCTCCGGAAATATGACCGGCTTTTTCGAGGCGGCGCAGGCGGTGGTACCGCATATGCGCGGTGCGGGCGAGGGACGAATTGTCGCCTTCTCAATGACCGGCGCACATGAAACAAGACCGATGCGCAACGCCGGACCATCGTTGGCTGCGAAGGCGGGAATTGTCGCCCTGGCGAGAACATTGGCTTTGGAAACGGGAAAAGCGGGGATAACGGTGAACATCATCAGTCCCGGGCGGATCGACGATAGGCTGGCAACGCGCGTGCAGGCACGCGAAAAAAAGGCGGGAGAGAGCTTTCCGCTTGGTGTGCACGGCAGTTTCGAGGACATCGCCGATGCGGTGCTTTTCCTGCTCTCGCCGGCTGCCTCTTATATTACCGGAGCGGTGCTCGAAGTCACCGGGGGGTGGATGGGCGATGATTGGAGGGGAAGTCAGCCGGGTTTCAGGGATTAGCTGATCGGCGGACTGTATATTCACAAAGGTCTGTATATCTTAAAGATAGGACGGGATACGATAAGATGAAATTGCATTTTGTAAAATATCACGGTGCGGGAAACGACTTCATTATGGTTGATAACCGCGAAGAAGACAGGAAGATTTCCGACGCTCTTTCGCCGGGAACTGTCGCGGCGCTTTGCAGGCGTCACCACGGGATCGGCGCCGACGGGATGATCGTCATACTCAAAACGGGGGATAAAAGCGTTCCATACGAATGGAATTTCTACAACGCCGACGGGACCCCTTCGGAGATGTGCGGTAACGGTCTGCGTTGCATGATGCGTTTTCTCAGCGATCTCGGCGAACCGGTGGAGGAGGCCGAGGAGGTAAGTATTCGGACCGGAGCCGGGGTGATCGCCTGCCGTTTCGTCGAGAACGGCCGTATCCGGGTGGCCATGCCGATACCCTCATTCGATCCGCGCGACGCGAAGATCGAAGCGGACAGCGAGATGATACGGGGCGCGATCACGGTACCCGGACTGGAGGATCAGGTGACGGGAACGGCGGTCGGAGTGGGAAACCCGCACTTTGTCATCTATAAAAGCGAGATGTGGGAGGGCGACGAGGTCGTGGCCATCGGCCGGCGACTCTCGATCCACAAGGACCTCTTTCCGGAGGGCGTAAACGTCGGATTCGCCCGCAAGGAAGCTTCGGATACGGTAGCATTGGTGGTGTACGAGCGTGGAGTCGGTCCGACGCTCGCTTGCGGCAGCGGAGCGATTGCCGCCGTCGGCGCCGGGATCGTGGAGGGGAGGTTCGAGTTCGAGCGGCCGGTCCGGGTGCGCATGCCGGGCGGGGAGCTGAGGGTCATCATCGGCGATGAATGGAGCGCGGCCGTACTCGAAGGTGAGGCGCAACGTGTATATGAAGGTATCGTTGAAGTTTAAACTATTATACCGGTTCTTGAAATAAACTTCTACCGCGAAACTTGTCCTCGACACCGATCGGGGAGCGGGAATCCATATAATAACAGTATGTTACGTTTGGTTGACACCGGAAGTTGTTTTAGAGAACCGGTATATAATTACAATAAATCACAGAGGATGAATCTCGCTTGTTGCGAGTAACCAATGCACAACCTGCTCTCCACAGTCATCGCCGAACCCTCCTCATGAGCCTGCCCTGAGCAGCTCTTCGCCTTCGAAGATGCGGGTAGCGCCCCGCTCGGGATTGTCTTCGAGGCGATAAGCCCTCTCCAACTCCAGGTAACGGTTGAGCAGACGGTCGCTCCTCTGCTTGTGGTTGCCGCGTTCCTGTTGGAGCGAACGGCGCAGAGCGTTCCTCTCAGCGTTTACCAGGTAGCGCAGGTCGAACATCCGACTGATTGGGTCTCGAAAGAGAAACGGCCCATCGATCAGAAGTACATCGCCCGGCCGTGCCCTGTAGGGCTGAACATTGCCCGCATCCTCGCCGGTGGTAATCTCCCACCTCGCATCTACGCCGCCGTTACGGCATGGCTCGAGTATATCGCCGGCCAGCTTCCGCCAGGGATACGCCGAGTCAATCCATTTTCGTCCGGGCGATTTGTCAGCGAGCGGGTCCAGTTTCCGGTGACGTTCGAGGCTCAGATAATTTACCGAAATGTTGAGTTCGGTCAGGGCGGTTATCAGATAGCCGATCAGGGGTGCGCTCAGCTTGGAGTGCACAGCCGACACGCCGACGCTTGTCGGCCGGTCGCCGAAGCGCCGACTGTTGATCTCATCAGCCACGGCTTCGGCGAGTTCACGCAGGGGATTGAAGAGGACGGTGAGGTCGCGTATATCCTCAATCCAGGTCGAGGTTTCCTCGAGCTCTTTTCTCTCGCCGTAACCATACAGCGCTCCGACCGAAGGTATCCCATTGGCGATAGCCGCATCGACGTCGTAATACCGGTCGCCGATCATCACTGCACGGTCGCCCAATTCCCGAATGACATCGGCGATCAGGCTGGTTTTTGAAGCATTTTCATGATCGTTTATGGCCAGGGTGCAATCAAAATGCCTCCGCAGGTTCTGCGTATCCAGAACCGAATCGAGGTATTCACGGTTTGCGTTTGTCACGATGGCGGTCCTGTATCCGCGCCTCCGCAGGGTAGACAAGGTCTTGATGACACCGGGGAAGGTTATGTGTTGACGCTCGAGACGCCAGGCTTCGCGGTCGACGATCAGATCATGGAGTTCGAGCCAGCGCGCTTTCAGATGAGGCGGCAGAAGCGACTGGTAGAAATCATCGACACGCATCCCGATACCGGCGAGGAGCTGTTCATCGGAGTATTCCGGGCTAACCTCGCCGAGGAGGTTGAAGAAGCGGGAGAGAGCTTCACGCAGGGCGGACTTGGCGAGTTCGCCGCTCTTGATCAAGGTGCCGTCTACGTCGAAAATCAGCACTCGAACGCCAAACAGATCGGGGTGTGTCATTGTGATCTCGACAAAGGTTAACGTTTATCGAACGATCTCCGGCATTTTTACGGGAAGAGGAAGATAAGGCCGGTAAATGCTCGTGCAGCGCCCATCGGAATCGATTATCTCCCCGGGAGACAAAACATGCTTGATCTAAGTACGATTAGACCACTGTCTGCGGAACGCTCCGACGACGTAAAGGCTGCCGGTGATGACCACGATTTGGTTGTGTTTGACCTCGAGCAGCGCCCTCTCAGGTGCGGACTCAATCTCAACGGCTTCGGCGCTCCAGCCATGAGCTCGAACGAGCTCGGCCACCTCACCGGCGGGCATGGCCCGCGGAGTTCTTGCAGCGGTAGCGATCACCTGATCAGGGGGCGGGAAACAATCGAGAAAACCCTTGACATCCTTGTCCCGGTTGAATCCGAGGACCATCAACCGTTTTCTTCCCGGCCAGCAACTCTCGAGCATCCCGGCGAGGGCGGCGCCGCCTTGAGGCGTATGAGCGCCATCGAGCAGCACTACGGGATCGGTGGAGAGGACCTCACCGCGTCCCGGCCACTTCGTTTGACGCAGACCGGCACGAACCGCATCCTCAGTGATATTGAAACGTCCGTTCTCGGAGAGTCGCTCGGCTGAAAGGACGGCCACGGCAGCGTTTTCCGCCTGATGCGCTCCAAGCATCGGCGTGACAAGGTCGCGATATGACCTTCCAGGCGTGTCGAGGTCGAAGCGTGTTCCCTCAACGCTGGTCTCGTGAAAGGTGAACCGCGCCTCATGACCTATTCGCCAGGGAACGCTGCCAACCGCTTCGATGTGTTCCTGCAGACATCGGAGGGCTTCAGGTGGCTGCGGAGCGATGACCGACGGCACTCCCGGCTTGATGATATGCGCCTTGTCAGCGGCAATCTCCTCGATTGTTTCGCCGAGGACTTTCATGTGATCAAGACCGATGCGGGTGATAACGGCCAGCTCGGGTTGAATCACGTTTGTCGCATCGAGCCGTCCGCCAAGACCCACCTCGACAAGAGCAATATCTACTCGATGATTCCGGAATGCGAGAAACGCGAGGGCGGTTACCAGTTCGAATACGGTGCGGAAATTACGCGCGGCGTTCCGTCGATCCGCAACTGGACGAAGTTGCGCATGAATTCCGGCGAAGTCATCGCGGGAGAGATCATTGCCGTTGATCCTGATGCGCTCGCGGACCTCGACGAGGTGAGGAGAAACAGTGGCGCCGGTTCGGTATCCGGCCGCGAGCAGGATAGCCTCAAGATGGGCTAAACATGATCCCTTTCCGCGAGTTCCCGTAATGTGCACCGCGGGCTGTGCGAGCTGAGGGTCGCCCAAAATGCCAAGGAATTCGCGATAATCATCCAGGTTGCGCTCAACCGAAGAGAACGTAGCCGGGTCGATACGCTCGAAATCGAGATGCCCGTAGATATGTTCGAGCGCAGCACTGTAATCCTGATTGAGAGATGCCCCGGCGTCGAATTCACGCACGTCGAGAATCGCACCGGGGCTACTATCAATGTGTTCAGGAGGGAGTTCACTCGCTTTTTTCATAACATATGCGGCAAGGCAGGTGAACCGATGTCAATCGTCCATTTCCATGAATTTCTTTACCTTGCGAGCGTTCACCTCAGGGTTACCATTGAGTGAGAGCATTGCCTCCTGACTGATCCCGGAGGGAGGTGGAGGCGCTTTGGTGGTTTCGACAACCAGGAATACCGGGAGTTGTATCAGTTGAGGAAGCTTTTCTCGCAAGTCCTTGAGCGCTTCGGACATGATAAGAGCATAAAATGCCCCATAGTCTTCAGCAAAGACGGCGATCCCTGTTTTTTCGACGTGTTGATTGTTGAGGTAAGAGATGACACTGCGGACAAACAGAGATGGATCGCTGGTAAGAGCGATATCTGTAAATCCCATGCGATTAAAGAAGCCGCCAATCTGCTTGGCACGGAAATGGGAGGGGTCATATATCACGAACCCGGTTTGAACCTTTTTCGGTACTGAACCCTGCTCGGTCGAAATCTCCTTCTCCCGGCGTTGGATTCGACGCTTCAGATCGCTGAGCTGGGCACCACGCGAGCGCGGTATGGGTGGAGAGGCTGAAACGGACTCGCCACCTTGTTCTGTTGAAGGATCAGGACCCATCGACTCGGCAACCCGTTTGTGAACCTCCGGGTCGATTTGGTTTTTAAGTTCTTCCAGTTCTTTCTTCTTTGCTTCGTCCATTTGATTACCTATAAAGCTTAATCAAGTGTAAGCTGCTCCATTAACTATCTAACTAACAGTATAATCATCGGTTTATGCGAAAGGTCAAGTTTTTGCCCCGCTACACCTGCGCAAAACCGCTTTGAATCCAACCACTTTGCAACAAGCAGAACTATTCGATTCATGTGATCTCGCCCACTAGTCTATTATCGGGCGAACAGGTATCTCTCTTTGGCCTCTTTTAGTGAAGATAAATACATACATGGAGAATCTGCAAGTGGGTTCTGTATTTTTGGAGTTTTCTGAAATCGTGTCTCAATCAACAGTATTGATCAAGATTGTTTTCTTATGTAGAGAGTGTTGAAACACTTCTGATGGGGCTTTCACCTGTCATTTGGAACGGTGGCCTGACCTATATAAACCTGAATTGGCAAGCAACCCAGGCCACCCTGACGTCGGGTCACAACGCGACTTCATCGCGCTAGTGGACGAGATCACATGATTCGACCTGTTATGCTTGACGCAATGGGGTTAGATTCAAGGCGGTTTTGCGCAGGTGTAGCGGAGCTACAGCAAGCGAAACCAACGAGGAAGATGACCCCATTGCATCATGCCCTTCGGGAGCGGGCCACACAGCCCACTGCGGCGTTGTGAATCCTTGAAATAACCCGTTATGCCTGCGGACTCACGCCTTGCATTGAACTGTGTGGCCCGCTCAGAACCCATCGAATCAGGTGATCTCGTCCACTAGGACCCGACCGAACGGTAAACCAATCTGAAACAAGATTAAACCTTCACAGCCCTGTTTGACAGGTGATGCCGGGCGTTTGAACCACTTCGAACCGGCTTATTGGGGAATCGCATCTGAAGTGGTATATTTCGGGGGCTATGTCCGAGGCATGTTCCGGAGCTTACCTTGTCGGTTGATTGCCGTATATCCCGGTCATCAAATTGACCCGGCCGTTGGTCATGCAGGGTGATATTGTGGTGCTTGAATATTGATATTCAAGGAGTTGGAGCGGATTGGCTAAATTAATCAAGAGTGAAGCGCTTATTCTGCGGCGGTTTCGCCACGGCGATACGAGCCTGGTTATACATGCCTTTACACGCGAGAAAGGGCGAGTGCCGTTCATCGCCAAGGGGGCGCGGATTGGCGGAAAACGCGCACCTGTACCGCTTATACCGGTGGTGCTGCTGGAATTCGTCTGGTCCCCTTCAATCAAGTCTGAGCTGCAGCTTCTTCGGGAAGTGTCGCTTGTTGACGGTTTCGGACCAATTCACCAGGATTTTGAACGTCTCGCCTGGGCGCAGGCGGCAATTGAAACGCTGGGAAGGACATTAACCGGCGAGGAACCCTACGAGGAGCTGTTCTCCGAGACAGTCTCCTACCTGAAATCGCTAGCTGAATCGGGTGGACGGCCCGAGAACCTCCTGTACCGTTTCAGGTTGAAAGCGCTTCAGGAACTCGGGTATGGGATCAACCTTGCTGTTCCGGAAGAACCCTCGGCACAGTTCTATTTTTCAGCGAAAGCGGGACGGGTTTTCACACGAAAAAACAAGGTACGGGGTGCGATTCCGGTTGGGCTGGGTGCGTGGAAGTTGTTGGGCGCTGTCGGCAGGTCGGGATATGGCGAAGTTCAACGCCTAAGGATTCCCGCAAAAGCTACGGATCAGATTGAAAGCATCCTGGACGCGGCCTACCGTCATGCCTTCGAACGCTGGGCTCCGCTCGAAAGCCTGAAACTGCTGGATTTATCGAAACAGCATGGTGGGTTGGACCATGCAGCTCTGAATTCGTAGGTTTGCATCATGAACTTCATCTCCCGATATATTCATTACCTCCGTTCACATTCGTTGCGCATCGCGGGCATGGTATCCGCAAGCCTGGTATTTGTCGCTTTTTCCGGAATCAGCTACTGGCTTGCCGCTGATTTCATACAGGCGCTGTTCAGCGGTGAAGTTGTTGTGCCGCCATTGCCCGCTGGAAAGATCGGATTGCACAACGTTGCGGAAGTGTTGAAGCATTACAGCGCAACGCTGGTGGTCGCCGGGGATATAATTTCCACACTGAAGCGGGCAATCGTTATCCTTGTCGCCGCTTTCCTCGTAAAAAACGTCGCACTGTATATCCAGACGGTACTCGCCGCCTCGATTGAACAGCGAGTGGCGAAAGCGATGCGTGATCAACTCTACGGCAAGCTGCTGGATCAGGATCTCGGTTTTTTTCATCTGAGACAAAGTGGGGACCTCGTCTCGATAGGTGTGAACGACATTACCACACTTAACGCCGGAGTCGGCAACAGTTTCAGCAAGTTGATCCGTGACCCGATTATGGTGGCCATGTTTTTGCTTCTCCTGTTTTCGATTTCCTGGCAGATGACACTCGCGGCTTTGTTGATCGCACCCCTCTCGGGTATCATGATCGGCTTTGCGGGGACGAGCCTCAAGCGGAAGGCGAAAAGGACGCAGGATCGTATCGGCACAGTGGTCGCGCGTCTCAACGACGCCCTGTACGGCATGAGGATTGTGCAGGCCTACGGCGCCCAGGAGCGGGAGAGCGATGCATTCAAACAGGCGACGGATGCCCATTTCCGGCAGGCGCTGGGTCGAGAAAGGCTGAGACGGTTGATCCCTCCGCTCAATGAGATAATCGGGGTGGTTGTAATTGCGGCGATTCTACTCGTTGCGGGTGGCAAGGTACTCGGTGGGGCCTGGCTCGATTCAGAAGACTTCGTCCGTTTCCTGTTGCTGATGTTCGGGTTGCTGACCCCGGTGGTCAGCCTGGGCGAAGTACAGGCCCACCTGAAAGTGGCGGAGGGCGCCTCGCAACGCGTCTTCGCGCTTATGGATGCCGATTATGAGATTGACGAGACCGACGACCCGATCCCTGTCAGGGGTTTGGAAAGCGAGATCAGATTTGAAGACGTCACCCTGGAATATCAGCGCGACCGCAATGCGGCGATCAGGGAGATCAACCTGAGAATACGGCCCAGGGAGAAAATCGTCATCATCGGACGTTCCGGCTCGGGGAAGAGCACCCTGTTGAACCTCCTGCCGCGTTTTTATGATCCGACAAGCGGGCGGATAACCTTCGATGGCAGGGACCTGCGCGAACTCGGACTGGCGGATCTAAGGAGCATGTTCGGCATCGTGGCACAGGAGGTTGTTCTCTTTCACGACACCGTGCGCAACAACATCGCTTACGGCAAACCCGAGACGCCACTCGAGCAGGTGGTGCGAGCGGCGAAAACAGCCCATGCGCATGAATTTATCGTGGAGCTGCCGGAAGGATACGATACCAACCTCGGTGATCTCGGAGACCGGCTGAGCGGCGGCCAGCGTCAGCGGATCAGCATCGCCCGCGCAGTGCTCAACAATCCGCCCGTTCTGCTGCTCGATGAACCGACCTCCGCACTCGACAGCGACGTCGCGGCGGAGATTCAGAAGACCCTGGACGAAGTAGGCGAGGGGAGGACCGTGGTAATGGCGACTCACAGGGTTTCATCGGTCAACGCTTCGGACAGGATCCTGCTGATCGACGATGGCAGGCTGATCGCGGAGGGGTGCCACGAAGAGTTGTATTCTCAACAGCCACTCTACCGCGATCTCTGGGACCGGCAAGTTATGGCGTGAAAGATGGGAAAAGAGTTTACAATAGGCCGCCCGAGCCGAATCAGCTCGGGCGGATGATTTCCCACGGGGCGGGAAAGGGCAGACGATGGAGGGGATCCGTCTGCCACAATTCTAATATAATGAATAGCTTAGAGCTTTCAGATGATGTAGCCGCAACGGTTGCCATCATGGTAGATCAGATATCGGATCGTGCCGATGCCGCTACTGATGCGGAAACCGAGGGTACGCAGTTGATCTATCCGGACCTGATCGGCCCTGACAACCGCCTGCTCGATCCCCTTGTCGATCTTCGCTTCGAACGGAATTCCATTCTGCCGAAGGATATCCAGCGAATCTAAATCACGTGGCATTGACTGTTCGCCCGGTTTATCTGACGTCTCCCATACGGTTATAAGACGATCAATAGACCCAATTGGTTGCAACAGGGGCTCCCGGAGTTTTCCATCAACGCGAGCGTTGAACCGTTAACCGGATCATCTTCAACCGATGAAATTGAAGAGCTGAAGCGAGAAGCGGTTTCGGTGGCTATCCATACTACTGTTTTGCAAGGACAAAGCGGGAGTATTACCTTGATTTCGAGGAACCGGAAAACGCTTTGATCCTATTGGAGCCAGACCATTGGAACTGATCGATACACACGTGCATCTCACCTGGCCAAGCTATGAGAGCCGTGTTGAAGAGATAGTTGAAAGAGCGGTCGAATCCGGCGTCACGAGGTTGATCGATATCGGCATCAATCTCGTCTCCTCGCGTGAGGTCCGTAAACACGCCCATCAATTTGAACATGTCTGGTTCACCGCCGGTGTACATCCGAACGATGCAGGTGAGGCTGAAGAGAGGGACATTGAAGCGGTGGAAGAGCTGCTGCGGGATCCCAAGTGTGTCGGCGTGGGTGAAACAGGATTGGACAACTACCGCGACCACAGCTCTCCCGACATACAGGAGCGGTGGTTACGGATGCAGCTCGAACTGGCGAAGCGAGTTGGCAAGCCTGTCGTGCTTCACGACAGGAACGCATCGGAACGGCTTGTCGAAGTCCTTAAGGAACAGGAGTATGACGGCATATCAGGACCGGGGGGAGTTTTTCACTGCTTCGCGGGGGACACAGCGATGGCCGAGGAGGTGCTGGCGCTGGGATTTCATATATCGTTTACTGGAAACCTGACGTTCAAGCGGTCGGATCGGCCGGAGATTGCACGGAGCGTTCCATTGGAACGATTGCTGCTGGAGACCGACAGCCCGTTTCTTGCGCCTGTGCCATTGCGCGGACGCGAGAACGAACCGGCTTTCGTGCATTATATAGCAGCGGAGATAGGCCGTATCAAGGGGGTTGAAATCAATGAGGTTGCGAAGATAACCTCAGCCAACGCAATCAGGTTGTTCGGGCTTGATTAAGGCATGTAAATTATGCAATTAATTTAGTTTCCAACGTTGGTTCCAGGATAAAAAAGGTGGGAAGCAACTCAACCCAACAGGAAGTAACACTGTCATGACGGTCCGGTCAACAGAGAAGGGCGTTCATCAGGGAACGGAGCTGATCGAGGTTCCGCCTTATGTGGCGCTCGCGAGGTACTATGAAGAGGTGATGGAACATGTCGATTACCATAAGTGGGCGCTGTACATCACTCGACTCGCCAACCGCAGCGGCAAACATGTTCGCGAGATAACGGACCTCGCTTGCGGCACCGGAACGCTGGCGCGGGAACTGGCCCTTCGGGGCTATCATCTCACCGGGGTCGATGGCAGTGAAGCGATGATACAGCGGGCGAAAGAATCCGGCAGCCCGGACCGCTACAATCCGATAAGGTATTTTACCGGGGACTTGCGGGAGCCTCCGCCCGTGCGCGAACAGGACATGGTGCTTTGCCTGTACGATTCGCTTAACTACCTGATGGAAAGCCCGGATGTGCATCGTTTTTTCGCAAGCGCACGCAAAATACTGGCGAAGAACGGGTTGCTGGTATATGATCTGAGTACGGAGTTCAACAGCCGCAGGAACTTCAACGGGTACGAGATAAGCGAAAAGATCAAAGGTGCATCGTACCATCGCAAGGCTTATTTCGATGCCGGGGAGCGGATTCAGAATAATATATTTGAACTCCATCCGGAAGGCGAGAGTGTGATCTATATTGAACATCACAAACAGAGGGTCTGGTCGATCAGTCAGACGATCTCAATTCTTAAGAGCGAAGGTTTGAAAAAGGTGGCTGTTTATAATGGGCTTACCTTTCATCCGGGCAACGAAAAAAGCAGTCGGGTCCACATTGTGGCGAAACCGGTATGATCGAACTGATTCGGGCGTCGAGAGTATTTGATCACGGACGCGGAGTCATAGACATCTCGCTAAGCGTTGCAAAAGGCGACTGGGTGGCCGTGATCGGTCCGGCGGGTGCAGGCAAGTCAACCCTGCTGAAGATGATTTATGCCTATGAATTTCCGGACTCGGGAGAGGTGATTGTCGGACCACATCGACTCTCTTCACTGCGGAGGAAAGACATTCCACAACTCAGGAGGATGCTCGGAATAGTCGATCAGCACCTCGAGCTGATCGTGGATCGAACCGCATATGAGAACGTGACCCTCGTGGGTGAGGTGCTTGGCTGGCCGCGCAGGAAAACGAGGAACGAAACGCTCAGGGCTCTCAATAGCGTCGGACTCTACGGTCACCTTGAATCGTACCCGGACCAGCTCAGCTTCGGAGAACGTCGCCGGTTGGCAATCGCCCGAGCGCTTGTCGCAGAGCCATTCGCATTGATTGCGGATGAACCGCTCGGCCACCTCGACCGCGACACGGCCCTGGGGATAGTCGATCTGCTGGCGCAGATTCATTCGCAGGGAACGGCGCTGCTGATCGCATCGCATCGACCGGAGTTCTATAAAGGGTATCCGGTGAAGTTCGTCAAGCTGGACCGTGGGCAAATCGTGGACAGTACATGAGAAGGCTGATCTTTCTGATACGCGAAGGCGTGCGAGCCTTCTCACGCAGCGGGCTTGCAGGATGGCTGGCGACCCTGTCGCTGGCGGCCCTCGCTGCCTTCGGAGTCGCTCTGTGGGGAACCACCCAGACTCTCGAGGCGACGAGGAGGCAACTCTTGTCCCACTTTGAGTTGGAAGCGTTCATGATGCCCGGGCAGGACCATCGAGCCAGGTCGCTCGCCGAATGGATCAAGGGCCGTGACGGCGTCACCGAAACCGAAATCGTCTCGAAGGAAGAAGCAGCGCGACGCTTTTCGGACGAATACGGCGATGAGCTTTTCAACCTGCTGGAAGAAAATCCGCTTCCGGTTTCGGTAATAGTCCGTTACGACCCCGAGTTAGTATCGACGGAGATTCTCGCGGGCGAGACGAGTGTGATTGCCAGTCGCCCGGAAGTGGACGAGGTGGTTTTTGAAGGCGAACTGCTTGCCCGTTTTGAGAAGATCGCGGGCCAGGCGCGTTTGAGGATATATCTTGTCGGCGGGGTCATCGCGATATTGGCTATCCTCTTCACTCTTCAGACGGTGCGTGTGGCCGCGCGCGGGAGCAGAGCCTGGTCGCGCTCGGTGATGCTTGTCGGCGGAACCCCCGGACAGGTGGTCAGACCATTCATCTTCTCGGGAGCGATGGCGGGGTTGATCGGGGGTATATTGGGCGCAGGCGTGGTTAGTGCGATTCAGGCGGTGATCGCCGCCCGGAGCATAGTGCCGTTTCCCAAGTGGGAGGTGTCTTTGGGGGTGGTCGTGATTACCCTTCTTTTCGGCGCTTTTTCAGCCGGCGTGGCCGCCCAGCGCGTACTTGACCAGGGATAAAAGCTTGACTCATCAGAGGGAAGATTCTAATTTAACATGATTTAAACTTTTGAGATTTATTATGGTCGACAGATCGGCATATCCAGAGCTGACCAAGCGTCAGGAAGAAATACTTCAGTCGCTGCTGGTACAGCACATCGCCACCGCGCGTCCGGTTGGATCGCGTCAGCTGACGAAAAGAGCAAGATTCTCCTTTTCGTCGGCTACGGTACGAAATGAAATGGCGGACCTTGAGGAGATGGGATTGCTGATGAGCCCGCATACCTCTGCAGGGCGAGTACCCTCAACCCTGGGGTATGCCTACTACGTTGACAGCCTGATGAAGACGGTCGAGCTGTCGATCGAGCAGCAGAGGACCATCAGTGAAGTGCTCGCGGATTCGCAGGTGGCCTTAATTGACGAATTGCTCGAGAAAATCGGCTATGCCCTCGCCAAGACGAGTGCCCTGATTTCAGTCGTGCTTTCGCCTTCTTTCTCTGAGGGAATTCTCCAGAAGATCGACCTGGTACGTATCGCCAGCGGCCGGTTGCTCGTGGTTCTGACGATCCGCAGCGGTTATGTCCGCAGCATCATGCTCGAGATCGATTCCTCGATACCGGATAAAGACATCGAGGGAGCAACACAATTCCTGAACGAACGGTTGAGCGGCTTGAAGCTCGATGAGGTTCGCAGGACGATCGGGAAGCGTCTTTCGACTTCCGAACAGGGGAAGATACCTCTGATCAAGCTGGTGATCGAATCGGCCGAGAAAATCTTCGACACCTCACTTTTCGACGAAATACACGTCGGCGGAACGAAAAACGTGATGAACCATCCGGAGTTCACCGACACCGAAACAATGCGAGGCGTGATCGAAATTCTTGAGGACCGCGACATCGTTTTCAAGCTCCTGGAAGCCGGCAGTCATGAACCGGCCGAGGGAGTACGCATCGCGATTGGGGAAGAGCTTGGCACCGGCTATCTGGAAGGGTGCAGCCTCATTGCTTCCTCATACAGGATTGGAGACACCTTGGGGAAGTTTGGGGTGCTCGGTCCGATAAGGATGGATTATGCGCGATTATCTTCACTGATGAACTTTACAGCCACGGCGATCAACCGGATGCTCGTTGAATAGCGCCTGTTACGATATGGAGTGAGCTTTCTGATGAGCGCGAATAAGCGGAAAAAATCAAGAACCGACAAGAAAGCGGACGAGACACAAGCCGGGACGGAAGACACCTCGGCGGTCGACGAGGGTAAGAAGTCTCTCGACGAAGATGTTAAGGTCGAAAAGGCGGAGGAGACGCCAGGCGAGAGCGAGCAGGTTGCCGCGAAGGAGTCCGGAGGCGCTGTTTTCGAACCATCGGGCGATGATGAGAAAATAGTTGTATTGATGACCGAAAATGAGAAGCTGCGCGATCAGATGCTGCGTGCGTGCGCAGAGTTCGAAAACTATAAGAAACGCAGGGCCGCAGAGCTGGAGCGGATGACCGCGACCGCCGCTGAGACGGTAATCAGCGACTTGCTCCCGGTTCTCGATGACCTCGATCTGCTGCTCGCCAATTCGAGTGAAAAGGGGGAGTTGAAGAGCCTGCTCGAAGGGGCGCAAATGATCCGTCAAAAGCTCTTTACGGCACTTGAAAAGCAGGGACTGGAGGCAATCGAAGCCGAGGGGGTTCCATTCGACCCCGAAGTTCATGAAGCGCTGATGCAGCAGTCAACTGACGAGGCCGAGCCCGATATGGTGATCGGAGTTCAACGGACAGGGTACCGTCTCGGTGGGATACTACTTCGCCCCAGTCGTGTAATCGTATCCTCGCAACCTGACAATAAACAGGAAGTTGAATAATGACAAACCAGGATTACTACAAAACACTTGGCATATCGCGCAATGCCGATGCCGAAACAATCAAAAAGTCATACCGTAAGCTCGCGATGAAATATCACCCGGATCGGAACAAGGAGGACCCCGAATCGGAAGAGAAGTTCAAGCAGGTAGGTGAAGCCTATGCGGTGCTTTCCAACCCGGAAAAGAGAGCGCAATACGATCGTTTCGGTCATGTGGGCGCAGCGACCGGCGGTTTCGGACCGATGGATATCGATCCCTTTGAAATATTTCGCGAATTTATGGGCGGTTTCGGTTTCGGCGATTTTTTCGGCGGGACCGCGGGAAACCGGGGCTCGCGAGCCAGGCGGCATCAACGAGGCCGTGACCTCCAGATCAACCTCAAGCTCGAGCTGGAGGAGATCGCGGAGGGGACGACGAAGAAAATCCGTGTCTCACGTTTAATGGCATGTGAATCATGCGGAGGGAATGGAGCTAAAAAAGGGAGCAAACCCCAGACCTGTTCAACATGCAACGGCGTGGGGGAGGTCCGTCAAGTAACCCGCTCTTTCTTCGGTCAGATGGTCAACGTGACGACTTGTCCCTCGTGCGGTGGAACCGGAGAGATAAATAGGGAGCACTGCGATATCTGCGGCGGCGAAGGACGGATGAAGGGCAGCGCTACGGTAAATGTCGGGGTTCCGGCGGGAGTCAGCGGCGGACATTACCTGACCCTCTCCGGGGAAGGGCATGCGGGACCGCGAGGAGGTCCGGCTGGAGACCTCATCGTTGTGTTCGAAGAAAAGACGCATAAGCATTTTGAACGCCATGGAGATGATATACTTTATAGCATTGGCATATCGATTCCGGAAGCGGTGCTGGGAACGGAAGTCGAGGTTCCCGCCCTGGAAGGCCAGGTGCAGCTTGAAATACCGGCGGGAGTCCAGCCGGGTAAGATCTTAAGGATGCGTGGTAAAGGAATACGTTGCCTGAATTCTACAGGACGTGGAGATCAGCTTGTCAGGATATCCGTCTGGATACCGGACAAACTCGATCCCCACGAAAAGGAAATGTTTGAGGAGCTCGCGGCTTCCGAAGGGTTGAAACCGCCGAAATCGAAGGATAGAGGTTTTTTCGACAAGGTAAAGAACGTATTTTTCGGCGAATAGAACTCATACCGGTCCATGGCAACTAGTGATGGGGAACCGGGGGTGCAGAGACCTTTTTGCCGGGTTCGGAGACCCCGGCCTGCATGTGGTAATTAGAGGTAGGGGGGCCGGGGGTGCGGAGACAGCGATTAGACCAGAAAATCCGATTCGCATTTACAAAGTCAGAATTGTGGGCTTTGGCGATTCTCGGTGCGTTGCTGGTACTCGGGTTGTGCGTCAAACAGATTCAGCGTTTGCGGGCCAAAGATACTTCGCCTGTGTCGATTATCGGCGCGGTTCGAATCGACGGCAGCGCACTTGATGAACATAAGTTGGGTGGTGAGGCCAGCGAATCGAGCGCCGACCGTCGTGAGCAGCCAGCGGCGGCGGGCACGGTTGCCGGGTCCGAAGCGGATGTTGTTGATTCGACGCAGGGAGGGAAAGCAGGGTCTGGCGCTACAGGAGATTCTGGAGACGAGATGCCGGCAGGGGGTAGTTTCGACGGGACGCTCGTCGACCTCAACCTGGCTACCATTGAACAGTTGGAAACGCTGCCGGGTATCGGACCACGATTAGCGCAACGGATAATCGATTACCGTACGAAATACGGTCCGTTTCAGCGGAAAAAAGATATTCTCCTGATAAACGGTATTGGAGAGAAGAGGTTTGCAACGCTTGAACCCTTGACCACGACAACGCTATTTGAGAAGCGGGAGGCTTCCAATGCTCGATAAGTTAATACAGTTGCTCGCCAAATTAGTGGATACTGTGCTCGATGTGTTGAAACGGCTGCTTGCCAAACTGAAGCCGTTGCTCGATAGGGTGGGACGGCTGCTTGCCAAACTGATGGCTCCGTTGCTCGTTAGGGTGGGA
>SDBV01001400.1_pt1 | contig 36382 bp, 14 predicted proteins | sample 2277081 | NCBI WGS metagenome assembly SDBV01 (sample SAMN10402039, study PRJNA504765) | marine sediment metagenome | isolation source: marine sediment core GS10_PC15, 223 cmbsf | place: Arctic Ocean: Southern Knipovich Ridge | collected 2010 | reverse complement strand
GGCGCGATGAAGTCGGATGACAGTGCGGTGCTCGTGCAAGTCGTCGATGGGATGCCAAATCCGACCGAGCTCAGCTTCGACTATCTATTCACGACCACCACGGGGCAACTCCTGGTGCAGCTTGACGGGGTCACTTTGGCGACCCTTGACGCGCCGCCGTCCGTGGCAAGTGCGTTTACATCTTCCACGATCCAGGTGGATATTCCTGACTTGTTCCCGAATCCTCCCACCACGTTTGCCCTGGAGTTCGTCCTGGAGGCGGAAGGCCCGCCGGCCGGGCTACTGCTGGACGACATCGACTTTCCGGGCCTGGCCAACGGAGATTTCGGCACCGGCGACCTGAGCTTCTGGGATAGCGATGCGTCGATAGGCGGGGCGGTGGGCGTCGCCGTTGCGCCACCCCCCATCCCCGAACCCTCCACCTTTGTGCTCTTGAGCATCGGGACGCTTAGTGTGCTGACCTTCGCCTGGCGAAGAGGGCGCAGGCGGATTAAATGCCGGCGGGATGTAGTGGCTTCACCCGCACCAATGCGTACACACGCGCCCCTGATTGCCGCCGCGTTGGGGCTATTGCTAATGAGCGCGGCCTCGCCCGCCCGCGCCGGGCTCTATCAATTCACCGAGATCGCCACCAATCGGTCGCATGGCGGCTGGGTCAACCCCAACGCGTGGCAGTTTTCCACCTTCAGTTCTGTTTCGATCAACGAGACCGGAAATGTGGCCTTTGGGGCCCGGCTTGATGACGGCGAACAAGGTATTTTCACCGGCCGCGGCTACGGCTACGCGACCCGCACGATCGTCGATACGCGTGGATCGGTTGAGACTTTAGGGAAACCTTCGATCAACGACTACGGAGACGTGTCTTTCATTCAAACGACAAATTCTGACATCACGTCCGTCGTGTCGGTTGCCCCCTTCAGTGGCGCCACTACGACGTATTTTTTTGAGAATGTCTTGTTTCCCGTTATTCACGAAGAGGCTGGGTCGCCAATAAGTAATCTACGGGACATAGTGTTCCTCGCGACATACCACGACGGATTGGATGTCATCGTCGAAGCGCGCTTCCCACAAGCGGGGATATTATCTTTCAATTGGGTGGCCAAGAAGGGGTCCGGCAAGTTTTCTGACCTGGGAGCCCCAGTGGTTAGCTCCAGCGGTCCCGGTTACGGGGGAGTGGCGTTTTGGGCAACGGAGCTTTTGGGACCAACCGGCATCTACAAGGGACCGACCTATGCCCTCGGGGGGTGGCCTACCATCGCAAACGACAGCGGTCAATTCTCTCGTTTCGGGAAGACGCCCTCCATCAACACCTCTGGCGAGGTATTTTTCCTCGCGGAGATGGACAATGGAGTCAAGGGTGTATTCATCGGTAACGGCTCCTCGGTTACAACCGTCGCCGACTCCACAGGACCCTTTGATCGTTTTGCATCGGGCGGACGTGCTTTTGGAACGGGCGGACTCGCGCTGAGTGACACGGTCCGGGCGTTTGAAGCCAGTTTGGACTTTGGGGCGGGCCACGGGGTCTTTACCGGACCGGACGTTGTGAACCACAAAGTGCTCATGACCGAGGATTTCATCCTAGGCACTGCGTCAACGGTCACCGCAGTGCGGATCGGCCCCGAAAGTCTCAACGACCGCGGCCAATTGGCGATGCGAGTGGTTTTCGCCGACGGACGCGAGAGCATTTTTCTCACCGACCCCCTGGGCAGCGTTAGGGCCGTGCAGGTGGGACCGGGAGATGTGAACCCCCTGGGCGCGTTGAAATCCGATCAAACTGCGATACTCGTGCAAGTGGTCGATGGGATGCCAGATCCGACCGAACTCACCTTCGACTATCTGTTCACGACGACCACGGGCCGGCTCCTGGTGAATCTGGAGGGGGTCACTTTGGCGACCATTGACGCGCCCCCGGTCGAGGGTCGCGAGTTGTCGACCGCCACGATCCAGGTGGATATCCCTGACTTGTTCCCGGATCCTCCGTCGACGTTCGCCCTGGAGTTCATCCTCGAGGCGTACGATAATCCCTCCGGGCTGCTGCTGGACAATATCAATTTTCCCGGTCTGGCCAACGGCGATTTCGGCACCGGCGACCTGAGCCTCTGGGAGAGTGATGTGTCGCCGGGCGGGGCGGTGGGAGTGGCCATCGCGCCGGCGCCCGTCCCCGAGCCCTCCACCTTCGTGCTGTTGAGCATCGGGGCGCTCAGCCTTGTCGGTTACGCCGTTCGAAGACGCCGGCGGCGGGCGAGGTGCTTGCGCGGCGAAGTTGGCTCCCCCGGGACCCGGCCCACACGCGGGGCCATAATCGTCACCGCGCTGGGCCTGTGGCTGACGGGCCTGCCGGCGGCCACCGAGGCCGGGCTCTATTCCTTCACCGAGATCGCCGTCGATCGGCCCGCCGGCCCCTGGTACAAAGTGGGCACGTTGCCGTTTGACTCGTTCAAGAACCATTTCTCGATCAACCAGTCCGGAGAGGTTGCCTTTCTGGCCGATCTGAAAGACGGCTCATCAGGTGTTTTCACCGGCGACGGCGCCATGCCCAACACGATCGTCGATACTGATGGTGGATGGTTTAGCGAATTCTGGGGCCCTTCGATCAACGACAGCGGCGATGTGTCTTTTGTAGGACGTTCCTCGGGATCCGGCAGCGCCGCCGTCATGAGGTACAACGCCGGCGGCGGAACGTTCACGACAATCACCGATTCTATCGGTTGGTTTCCTGCGTATCCCACGTTTCCGAATCATTCGTCTATTCATCCGTATGCGGATGGTACGTCGATCAATAACGGCGGGACAGTGGCGTTTCTCGGGCAAACCTTCTCCCAGGGCGACATGGCTATCGCCGTCGGGAATGGCGGGCAGCTCTCGTTCGTGGCGCGGAGTCCCTCATTGCTTTTTTATTCGCTGCAATCAGCTCCAGTGATCAAACGTGGTTTGGGAGGGCTACAAGTGGCGTTTACCTCGATAAGGGAGAAGTTTGGGACACTCGAGGCGCAAATCTTCAGGGGTGGGTCGGCCAACTACGTTCCCCTGGTAACGACGGGCGGTCAATTCATCGGCCTCTCCGACCGGCCCTCGATAAACGACTCCGGTGATGTATTGTTCACCGCGTGGCTGGTCAACGGATACAGCGGGGTGTTCATCGCTAACGGCTCCTCGTTCACGCCCGTCGCCCACACCATCGGACCCTTTACAGACTTTTATGTTTATGAGGGGCAGGACGCGCTGAGTAACACTGGTTTGGCCTTCAAAGCCCGTTTGAACGCCAGTAGCATCTCAGGGATTTTTACCGGCCCGGACGCCGTGAATGACAAGGTGCTCGCCAAGGAGGACAGTCTCCCGGGGTTCCTGTCAACGGTGACGGACGTGGTTATCGGCCCCGAGAGTCTCAACGACCTCGGCCAATTGGCAATGAAAGTGACGTTCGCCGACGGACGCCAGAGAATCTTGCGCGCCGATCCCCTGGGCACAGTTACAGCCGTGCAGGTGGAACCGGGAGGTTTGAACGCCGCGGCCGCGATGAAATCCAGTGATATGGCCGTGCTGGGGCAAGGCATCGATAGCCCCATAGATCCCACCGAACTGGTGTTCGACTATCTGTTCACGACCACCACCGGCCAGCTCCTGGTGAATCTGGAGGGGGTCACACTGGCGAGCATCCCCGCGCCGCAGTCGGTGGCCAGTGCGTTTACGACCGCCACGATCCAGGTAGATATGCCCGACTTGTTCCCGGATCCGCCGTCGATGCTCGCCCTGGAGTTCGTCTTGGAGGCGGAAGGCCCGCCGGCCGGGCTGCTGCTGGACAATATCGACTTTCCGGGTCTGGCCAACGGCGATTTCGGCACCGGCGACCTGAGCCTCTGGGAGAGTGATGTGTCGCCCGGCGGGGCGGTGGGCGTGGCCGTTGCGCCACCGCCTATGCCTATCCCCGAACCCTCCAGCCTGGTCCTGTGTGTTCTCGGCACGCTAGGCTTGCTCGGCTTTGGTTGGAGGCCGCCGTATGAGAGGCTTTTCCGGAGATGACCCGATTCGGGAATGTCGCAAACCGTGAATCCGTTCTTGTTCCGGGCCAACCACCCTAGCACGCTCGCCTCCGGGCTTTCATCTTTGGGAGAATTGGCTTGTGTCAAAAATGGACCGAATTGCGGGACACCAGACGCACCTGAAACCGCGGTCTGGGAGCAGAATACTGCATTTCGTGTGTTGGCGGGGAAAAGCGTGGCTCCAGAATCGCCCCGAACGGCCGATTGAGGCCCCAGAAGGCTCATGGGCCAATGGAACAGACCGAACCCTAAGAGGGAAATACGGGCTTCTGCAAGAGCACCGCCTCCGCCTGCTCTGCAGCCGTGCCGGCGCATCACCGCCCCCGGCGCAACTCAGAGTCCCAACCGCTCGGTGACCACGCCCAGTTGCACGTCGTTGGTTACCGACAGGCGCTGGCGGCAGTGTCTGAGATGGCGTTCGATGGTCTTACGGCTGACGTGCAACTTCTCAGCGACTTGGGCGACGTTCACGCCGCCGGCGACCAGTCGCAGGACTTCGGCCTGGCGGGGCGTAAGGCCGTGGTCGGCTTCCGGACTCGCCAGCACCGAGAAGAAAGTGTCGCCGGCCGAGGCCTTGGCGATCAGATGGCAACCGGCCTTTTCGAGCGGCTCGGCCGGCACCGGCGTGCGAGAGATGGTAACAAATCGCATGGCTGCCCCTCCGGAGAATTATAGTTTACCGGAGGGCAGGAGATCGCAGAAAAATGGTGGATTCGGCCTCCCCCAAGTCGATCGGTAATTACAGTCCCTCCCTGGCAGCTCCACCGCCGACAGATGAAAGTGGGTTTGGCCCCAAAACGGCTGAATCGGCGATAAGCGCTAAGGTCATGTGCAGGCATGATGTTACAGTGTTATAAGGCCGGGGCCGGTGGCGGAGGCTTGATGCACGCAGAGGGAGGCTACCACTGCACGGAGATCGCGGCGGTGGTCATTCCCGCCCCCACGGAACAGAGGACCAGTTTGTCGCCGGGCTGGAGGTCGTCTTGAATTTCAGTCAATGCCAGGGGGATGCTTGCGCTGGAGGTATTGCCAACGTGGTCGACGTTCAGATAGAAGCGGTCGAAGGGGATACCGCTCCGCTTGGCAGCCGCCTTGAGGATTCGGGCGTTGGCCTGGTGGGGAATCACCCAGCGAGTTTCCTCCGGGCTCCAGCCGGTCTTAGCCAGGGCCTGGCGGATCATGGCCGTGAAGCTGTCGGTGGCCAGGCGGAAGAGTCCGGGGCCATCGAGTCTGATCCAGGGATCGACGTCCGCCCGGCCGTTGGTGACGAGGTATCCTGGATTCTGCCGTCGGGCCATGTGCAGTCCGCTGGGGTCGGCGCCCAGAATCACTTCGCGGATTCGATGCCCGGAGTTGCCGTTTGCAGAGGCATGTTCCTCGTCGGCCTCATCGGCGGCCGAGAAGATGGCGGCGCCGGCGCCGTCGCCGAAGATGAAGTAGGCGTTTCGGTCGGATTCATCCAACAGCCGCGACTGCAGGTCGACGCCCACGGTCAGCACGTTGCGGGCCATTCCACAGCAGATCATTCCCTGGGCCATGGCGGCGGCGTAGAGCCAGCCGGAGCAGGCAGCGTTGAGATCGAAGGCGGGAATGGACCGCAGGCTGAGCCGGTCCTGCAAGATGCAGGCGGTGGAAGGCATGGCCACGTCGGGTGTGGTGGTGGAGAGGATGATGGCGTCGATTTCCTTGGTCGAAATACCGGAGTGGCGGATGGCCTCCAGCGACGCCTTGAAGGCCATTTCCGAGGGTTTCTCGCCGTCTTTGGCCCAGTGTCGCTGGCGAATGCCCGTGACCTGGTAGACGTACTGCTCCGAGATTTCCGGGAATCGGGTGACCAGCTCGGCGTTGGTCACGACCCGTTTTGGCAGATATCCGCCCACACCGCGCAGAACGACCTCTGCAGCGAGTTGCTTGCTGGAAACGACGGTGGTCGGGGTGTCTAGTTGTGTGACGGGTTTATTGCTGCTGGCGGCGGGTGGGATCCAGTCTCTCATTCCGGGATCGGAGGTCTCGATCTCCATGATCGGGTCGCTGAGCGAGACGGTATCACCCTCCAGGTAGAGCCGGCGAATAACCATGCCGTCGCAGGGCGACTCGAAATCGAAGACCGACTTGGCGCTATCGACTTGCGCCAGGCTGTCGCCTGCCCGAAAGTGGTCGCCTTCGGACACGTTCCATTCGATGATGGTGGCTTCGGTTTCGGCCGCACCTTGAGCGGGCAGGTAAAGGGGCATCTTGAAATAGGCTGAATCCATTACCGCTCCTAGAGCATGGCTTCGATGGCGGCCGCAATCGTATCGGCGCTTGGCCGGCAGTGCGACTCCAATTCGGGCGCGAAGGGGATGGGGGCGTCGGGTGCGGCGATGAGCTTCGGCCGGCACTTCAGCGCCGATCGGCCCTGGCGCAGCACCAACGAGATCACACGATCGCCCAGCCCCTGAGCTGCGCCGGATTCCTGGACGACCAGCAGCCTTCCGGTCTTGTCGACCGATTGGATGATCTGGGAGAGGTCCAGCGGTTGGAGCACGAAGGGGTTCCAGACGTCGACGGACCGGTCGAAGCGTGCGGCCGCGGAGATGGCCTCGCGGACCATGGCCCCGAAGGCGACCAGCGTAACTTGATTTCCTTCGGTGTAGCGGCGGGCTCTCCAGACGGCCGCCAGGTCCCCGTCAAAATCGATCTGGCCGCCCTGGCTCCAATAGAGCAGCTTGTGCTCCAGCACCAGGCAGGGATTGGGATCGTAGAAGCCAGCCAGCAGTGCCTCGAAGGTCTCTTGTGGGGTGGCGGGATAGAGCAGTTTCAGGCCTGGGAACCGCGACCAGAGGCCCTCGTACTCGCCGGAATGGAACGCCCCGAGGGTCAGCCCCCCGCCGCAGGGCAGCCGCAACAGCAGCGGGGCCTGGCGGCCTGTTCGGAAGAACCAGGTTGCAGCGTTCAGTCCCAACTGCGTGACGGCCTCGGTGGAGAAGTCGGCAAACTGGAACTCCAGGATCGGTTTGGCGCCGGTCTGCGAGGCCCCCAGGGCGAAGCCCACCGTGCCCGATTCGCACAGCGGCATGTCGATCACCCGCTGGGGACCGAAGCTCTCGATCAGGCCCTTGCAGGTCTTGAAGGCGGAGCCGTAGGTGCCCACGTCGAGCCCGGCGAGGAAGGCGTCCGGGTTGTTTTCCAGAATATAGTCCAGTGCGCGGTTCACAGCCGCGCCGTTTTTTATTCGCGGTGCTTTCAGCGGTTTGACCGTCGGCGGGGAGCACTCGGCGTAGACGCTCCAGCAGTGGGTGCCCGGATCGGGCCGGGCAACCTTCATCGCTCGGGCCACGGCCTGCTGCACTTCCTGCTCCACTGCCTCTTCCAGTTCCACGGTGCCGGTCTCCGACAACCCGCAGACTTCCCGAAACCTCCGGCGTGCAGCGGGGAGCGGATCGCGGCGCAGCCACTGCCGCATCTGTTCATCCGGGACGTAGTCGGCCTTGTCGTAGGCGGCATGGCCGTGCAGCCGGACGCTGACGCACTCGAGGATCACCGGGGCGGGGTCTCGGTGCATGGTGTCCAGCGCGTCCCAGACGGCCGAATAGACGGCCCAGGCATCGGTGCCGTCGATCGTCCGCCCGGAGATGCCATAGCCTTGTGCCCGGTCTGAAAGGTTCCGGCAGTTGTATTGCGCGCTGGTTGGGGTGGAGAAGGAGTAGTGGTTGTTCTCTATCAGGAACAGCACCGGTGTCTTGTGGACCGAGGCGATGTTCAGTGCCTCATGGAATTCGCCGGTGCTGCTGCCGCCGTCGCCGATCACCGCCAGGCCGAAGACCTCCTCGCCCGCCCATTCGGTGGGGCAGCTTCGTGTCCCACCGATGGGTCGGCGGGCGGCCCAGGTCCCGCCCACCACCAGGCTGAGCATCTTGCCCAGGTGACTGAGCATGGGAAATCGGCGGCCGCCGGCGTCGCCATGGTGGACGTTTCCTTCGCGACCGTGCGTGGGACTCTCGGTGTTGGCGAGGTACTGGCATACCAGTTCATAGGGCGTCGAGCCCAGCAGCAAGTGGGCGGCGAAGTCGCGGTGCAAAAGCGAGACCACGTCGCGCCCCGGACGAAACGGCACCGACATGCCCACGGTGGTGCCTTCGTTGCCGATGCTGATGGTCACGGTGCCTTTGACGTATCCCTTTCGGAACAGCTCCAGCAACTGTTCTTCCAGCCGGCGGGAGAGGACCATCAGGGGATAGGCGACGGCATAGAATGCCCGCTCGGAGAGCTTTTCGGGATAGCGAGCCACATCGGGCGCGAAGCGGTGGGCGGAATCGATCCGCACCATCGACGAACCGGCGCGCACCGGCTGCACAAAGCTGCGGCCGGCAGCGGGCACGTGGACGTGCCGGCCGGCCGGCGATGTGCCGGGTCCATGGATCTCCAGGTTGGAAGCCACAGCCGACGCCTTTCTCGAGCGGTTGCTGCTTTCGCTCCGTCAAAAGTTGCACGATTCCTGCCCCGAACGAGTGGACTCCTAACCGCTTGCGCCTGGCCCACACCGTTGTTTGATTTCCCCGCGGCCTGGGCAAGCCGAAGGAAACAGGCTTGGCGGCCTCCCATCGGTGGGACACGAAGCTGCCCCACCGAATGGTCGGGCGACCGAAGACAGGGAGCCGGGGGGGGATTGTAACGGCGACCGATCGTCGTGTCACGGCCAGATTGGCGAGATTACGCGTTATTAACCGGATTGAGAAAGGGGCCCGCCACGGTGTATGGTTAGCTAAGCAGGGTAAGAGGGGACAGGTCCAATTCGCCTCAGCGGCCCGAAGCGTGCTCGCACGAATTGGACCTGCCCCCTTTCTCGCCGAGGATGATGCCGGCGGCTACCCACGCTAGGGCCGAGCAACGCAGATTGCCTATGCTAACCCCGTGCCTCATGTCCCGTCCGGGTTGCTGATTGCCCAGATTGTGGACTTCTGTGATCGAGCACAGCCAACTCGGTGTGGCGTCATACTCGGCCGCTAATGCTGGCCGCTGGCCGCTGGGGCAAAGCCGTGGGCCTGGTGACAATCGGTGCAGACCTTCCGCTGGGCCGGCGGTTCGGTTGCCGGTTCTGCGGCCCCGGGTCTGGAACACTTGTGGCACTCCACGCACAGCCGGTCGACGTCCTTTCTGGCAAACACCTGATCGGGTTTTGCCTCGTTGTTCTCGTCCCGCACGTGTGCGTCGCTGGGGCCGTGGCACTCCACGCACCCGATCTTTTCGGCCAGGTGAAGGCTGCCCTCCAGTTCGTCCTGCACGTCGACGTGACAGCTAACGCACCCGCCGAAAGGATTGGCGTCGGAGGACGTCATGCCGTCGTGCTGCACGTTGTCGGGTTGCACGTTGTCGGCGCCTATCTGATGAGCGGCTGTCGGTTCGGGATCGACCGGATCGCGTGGGCTGGTGACGGCCTTGGCCCTCGGGGGGGCCGTAAGGTTGGGCGTTGGCGAGCCGGCGGGTGATTCGGCCGCCCTGTTTTCACAGGACACACATACCGCAATCAGCGTCAGGGCGACCAGAGAAATCGGTGTCCGCACCTTGCGTCGGCAGGCTGCCGGCGGAAACGCCTCCGCAGGTGGGTGCAGGCGGTCAAGGCAGCGGCTGCGCGTCGACGCGGCGTCGGATCGATGCCGAAGAACGTGGTTGGTCATTGGTGTACTCTCCTGCCGCCTGGATTTTCCCGACCGGCCAGAGCCTCGATTCTCGCCCGCCAGTATACGGTCTGGAGGGTCGTACCGGAATAGCCGCCGGCCACCCGGGCCCCGGATATGGTAGACTTGAGCCGAAAAGGGGACAGGTGCAATTTGCCTCAACGGCCCGCAGCGTGCTTCGCACAGATTGGAGATGTCCCCCTTATCGCCTTGTCGCTTATCGCCCATGTGGTTGCGGCTAAGGGCCGCAGGGCCGATAATGGAGCCTTGGCCGTACGCAAACAACCGGAGGGCTCGACCGATGAAACACCTAAGGCTCCTTCCGCTGGCACTCCCGGCCGTGCTCTGGCTGTGCGTGATCGCCTCGGCGCAGCAGAAGGTGCTCTACGAGACGGAGTCGAAGTATAACACGATCGTGGTCACCGAGGACGACCGGGGTCTGCGGACCTTGTGGTTCGAGAAGGGTGGAGCCCGGCAGAGCGTGGTGAAGATGGGGGACCCGGACCACATCGAGTTGCCGTACGCCCAGGTGATGCCCGTGGGGTTGGCGCTGGTCGAGGATCCGAAGCGGGTGCTGATTGTGGGTTTAGGCGGCGGCACGATCCCCAGTTTCCTTCGCAAGCACTATCCGAAGATGGCGATCGACGTGGTCGACATTGATCCGAAGGTGGTGGAGGTGGCCAAGCGGTTCTTCGGATTCCGCGAGGACCCCGCGATGCGGGCACACGTGGCCGACGGGCGGCGGTTCATCGAACAGAGCCGCAGCCGCTACGACATCGTCTTTCTGGACGCCTTCGGCGCGGAGAATATACCGTACCACCTGGCCACGGTGGAGTTCCTCCAGGCGGTGCGCAGGGCTTTGACGCCCGAGGGGATCGTGGTGGCAAACGTTTGGAGCCGCTATTCGAACCCGCTGTACGACTCGATGGTCCGGACCTATCAGGAGGTGTTCGAGGAGCTTTACATCGTGGACGTTCGGGACGCCGGCAACAAGATCCTGATCGCGCTGCCGCGAAAACAGCCGATCAGACGAGCCGTGCTGGCCCGCCGGGCCAGGGCAGTCTCGAAGCAGAAGCACTTCCGGTTCGACATGGGCGATCTGGTGACCTACGGCTACCGGCGCGTGAGGGAGAAAGACCCTCGTGACAGCGTGCTTAGGGACAAGAGGAAGGCAGCCAAGCCGGCCGCCCGGTGACTACGGGGATGAACTCGACGTCTACGGATCCGCGCACAAATAAATTGCCTGTTTTCCAGGCTTGTAGGAGGCGACTCCAGTCGCCGATTTCCCGCGAATCGAGATTCTGTCGGCTGGAGTCGCCTCCTACAATTGGCTCCAAGGGCATCAATTTGCTCAAGTGTGGGCTTGCTGCCTTACTTGGCGTAGCAAACCAGACTTCCGTCGCTGACGGCCAGATACAGGCGTCCGCCGGCCGCGGCCATTCCGTCGAACACCGGCGGCGCGCCGAGAGTGAACTCCGCCAGCTTGCTGCCGTCCTTGGCCGAGACCGCCCACATCTTGGCGCCCTTCTTGCCTTCCCAGGCGGCCACCGCGCGGCGGGGGTTTTCCAGTATCAGCGCTCCCTCGCCCAGTCCCTTGGTCTGGGTCAACTCGGGCGGACCGGCGATGAAAATGGTATCGCCGGCGACGAGCATGGCTCTTACGTAGAACGGCACCCGGGTCGTCCAGCGGTACTTCTGAGCCGGTGACGCCGGTTGTCTTGTGCTCCTGCCTTTCGCCGCGTTCCTTTTTCTGGCCGGTCTGGTCTCTGGCGGTGCCAGTTTTTGGCCGGGAGCGGGGCGGTCGCACGCGAAGAGCTGGTATTTCTCACCGCCGCGCCACTGGCCGGTGTTGCCCGGCGGATACTTGTCTCGGCCGTAACCGAAGATCGACGTCCGGTCGTAGCACATAATCCGCCCTGACGGCACGTAATTGCCCACTTTCCACCAGCCGCTCCAGTGAGAGATGAACTCGTTGTGCATAATCCAGTAGCCCCGATGCCACCAGGTATCGTCCAACAGGCCGATGGGGCTGAACAGGTGCACTCCGGTGCCGGTCTGGCTTCCGGTGTCGAAGTCGAGCTTTACGTGTCGCATGTAGACGTCCGGTCCGTCGGCCAGGAGGACGTCGGAGAGCAGGCCGCGGACGTCCTTGCGGTCTCCGCCGACGGGTTGCTTTCCGGTTTCGGGATTGGGGCTGTAGACCGTGGTTTCGGAGAGCGTCCGGCCAGTTTGGGGATCGAGCTTCAAGAGCCGAATCCCGCCGTCAAGATAGGATGATCGGCCGGCGGCAACGACGAGCTTGGCTTGGTGGACCAGGACGCTGCCGTGTACGGGCCAAACGGATTCGAGCTGCCCCTTGACGAAGGTCCGCCGGTCCTCGGGCGCCGCGCGGAAGCGCCAGGCCAGCCGGCCGTCGTCGGCACGCAGGGCGTAGACATATCCGTCGGCCGATCCGAACAGGGCCATGCCTTTGTAGATCGTGGGCGGCGAATCGACGCGCCCGCCCGCCGTGAAGCTCCAAATCGTCTCTCCCGACCGTTGGTCGAGTGCGTGTACCGTGTGGGTGTCGACCGACGCCACAAATACCTTGCCGGCAGCGGCGGTAACGCCGGAGAGCCGGCCGCCGATGGTCACGTTCCACGCCGGCTCGAGGGAGGCGGGAACCTCCGCTGCGGTCATCCCGCTGCGGGCGAAGTCGTGACGATAGACGGGCCAGTCGGAGGGCTTGGCCGTTTCGGATTTCGGACTTCGGATTTGCCCGAAAGCCGGACCGCGCTCCAGCCGAGCGCCGGGGGATTCACTTCCGACTTTCCGATTGCCCTCGGGGGCCAATGCCCAGAATCCGGCCAGCTTGGTCTTCATGTTGCAGGCGCAGGAGTCGGGCGAGACGTAGAGCAGACCGTTGGCGGGCATGATTCCGTATTGGCAGGTGCCGCGAATCCAGTGGTGCAGCGCGACGTCTCCGGACTTCACGTCGACGAACTGCACGCCCAGGTCGCCGCGGAGGAAGAAACGGTCGGTGGCCTTGTTGCGGTAGCAGCGATGGTGCATGTAGCCGGGCACGGTGGGGAGTCGCCTTTTCACTTCCCCGCTGGCGCAGTCCAGGCCGAGCATCCCGCCTTTTCCTTTCATCCACAGCAGCCCGTCGATAACGAACACGTCGGGCGGCGAGTTGTATCCGGCCCGGGAGCTGCCGCGCCACAATTCGGCGCCGTCGCGGACCGAGAAGGCCCGGATCTTCTTGAAGTCGGCGCAGTAGACGGCCGCGTCGTGGGCGACCAGTGTGGGCGATTCCCAGCCCAGCTCATGGCCGGTTAGCTCCGTCTTCATTGCGGCCCGCCACTGCCGCTCTCCGGTATCGAGATCCAGGCAGAACAGATTCTGGTGCGTCTGGTAGAAGAGGCGGTCGCCCCGTGCGGCGAGGGTGGGGTGCACGAATGGGTCGATCTCATTTCGCCAGATGGTCCTGCCGCTGGAGGCGTCGGCGGCCACGATTGCGCGGGCCCCGGGCGCCGGTTTCTGGCCCCGTCGGATCCGGGAATCATCGGCCTCGGTGGTCTGAGGCCCGGTATCCACCAGCACCACCAGCTTCTGGCCGATGCGGAGGATCTGCCGGGCGTTTTCGGTCCCCTGGCAGGTTGCCAGGGTGCGGCCGGTGACCGTGTCGAGGATGCTCACCGGGGCGTCGATCCCCAGGGTGACGTAAACGCGGCCGTCTTGCGCGGCCAGCCGGAAGGCCGTGCCCGCCGGTCCCGACCGGAAGCGGCGAAGCTGATCCACCCAGGTGGGAATCGGCCGCTTCCAGAGCACCACGCCGTTGAAGGCGTCGCGGGCAACCAAGGACCACTTCGACGGGAAGCGGATGTCGGCGCGAGGCGTTTCGTCGACGATATAGAACAGCCGACCGCCGGTGGTCACGCAGGCGCTGAGGCTGGCGGCCTGTTCGTGGGCCCTGGCAAACTTGGGCTCACCGAGCCACTGCATCCGGCGGGGCACGTCCACCACCGAGTCGTGGCCGACCGCGTTGTTGTCGGGACCGTGGAGGAAGTGGGTCCACTCGTCGATCTCCTTCGGCCACGGCTTTACGGTCTTTTTCCACCGGCCGCCGCGCCTGACGTACGCCACGCCGCCCGGGCGAAGCACCCGGATTACCTCGGCCATGGAGACCTTGCCCCCACCCTCGGATACACTGCCCTCGGATACACTGCCCTCGGATACCACCAGGTTGACGAGGTTGTCGACATAGGGCAGACGATTGCCGCGCAGCCGATCGACGGCGACCTTTCCGTAGACGCCGAGCGACTGGATGTGCCGGCGTGCCGCGGCCACGTTCTTGGGGTCCACGTCGAGTCCGTGAACCAGATAGTCGTCGCCGGGGCTCAGCGCGGCGGTCAGCTTCCCGTCGCCGCACCCCAGGTGTACCACCAGTCCCCCCCGGACGCCGGTCGACGCCAGGATTTCTTCGGCCGAGTCGGCCCAACAGACCGACGGGAGGCAAGTCGCGATGAGAACGGCCAGTCGCAGCGTGGAAGTCATATCAATCTCCTAACGCAGTAGATCGGAATGTGGAGCACCATCCAGAACAGTGATATCAGTGTTCGGTTCATCCAGGGGGTCTTGACCACCCGGGAGCAAGCACTGATTGTAACCGGCGTTGATGATGGATGTCAACGAATTCCCGTGGACGGGAGGTAAGGTACTCAGACTGTAAGCACATGGCTGTAGGAGGCGACTCCAGTCGCCGATTTCTCGGAGATATTGGCGATTGTGCTGCGAATCCGAATCGGCGACTGGAGTCGCCTCCTACAATGGTTTTCCCGGCAAATTGCCGCCCCACAGCCCCGATCGCTTTCAGTTTGAGTAAGGTAGCTTGAGAGACGGGGCACCGGAAGGCATAATACTGATGCATCGGCTGCGGCCTTGTTCCCAGGCGGAGCCTGGGAACGAGGGGAAACGAGGTTTTCGTGCTTCGGCCATAAGTTCAGCAAGGGAAACGATGAAGAACTCTGAAAGACGTCGTGAGGGCTTTTTCTCCACGTGGGCTGCACGTCTTGCTTGCTCGATTGTCTGTACCGTTGTAGCGACCGATGCTCGAGGCGCCACGGCGAATCAGGCCCGGCGGAAGCCCAACGTGGTGATCATTCTGGCCGATGACCAGGGCACGCTCGACGCCCGCTGCTTCGGCTCAACGGACCTCCACACGCCGGCGATCGACGGCCTGGCGGCGGCCGGGATTCGCTTTACGCAGGCCTATGCACATACCGTCTGCTGCCCTGCCCGGGCGATGATCATGACCGGCCGCCACCCCCAGCGCAGCGACGTGAACTCGTGGATGCAAGGTCGGATCTACGGCCCGCGGGGTCGCAATATGCTGCCAACAGAGGTGACGCTGGCCGAGGCGCTGGCGGCGGCCGGCTACCGCACGGCCCTGTTCGGCAAGTGGCACCTCGGCGCGCACCGCGACCACGGGCCGACCCGGCAGGGTTTCCACGAGTTCTTCGGCATCCGGGGTGGATTCATCGACAACTACGTCCACAACCAGTTGCATCAGACGGGCGCACACGACCTCTTCCAGGGCACCCAGGAGGTCTTTCATCGCGGCCACTACTTCCCCGATCTGATCGTCGATCGCGCGCTGTCGTTCATCGAAAGGAACCAGGACGTTCCCTTCTTCCTGTACTTCGCGCTGAATATCCCCCACTATCCCGAGCAGTCGCTGGCCCGCCATCGGAAGCGATACCGGGAGTTGCCCGAGCCTCGGCGATCCTATGCGGCGATGATCTCGACGACCGATGACTACATCGGGCGGCTGATCACGCAGCTCGGCGCGCTGAAGCTCCTGGAAGATACGATCGTGGTGTTCATGAGCGACAACGGTCATTCGGAGGAGGACTACCAGATTCAGGTCGACGGCCACCTGAGCGGGTATCCCCGGGGCCACAACTACGGCGCAAACGGAGGCGGCGGCAATACCGGCCGCTGGATCGGGGCCAAGGGGAGTTTTCTCGAAGGCGGCATCCGCGTGCCGGCGGTGTTGAGCTACCCCAGAAAGCTGCCCGCGGGCATCGTTCGCGGCCAGGCGATCACGGCCATGGACTGGTATCCCACGATCCTCGAGTTGTGCGGCGTGGAGATTCCCGCGGGCGTGAAGCTCGACGGACACAGCGTTCTTCCGCTGGTCGAGGACGAGCACGCCCCCGGCCGATACTCGGCGATGCACTGGCAGTGGCAAAACGGCTGGATGGTTCGCCGGGGAAACTGGAAACTGATTCAAAACGGCATCTTGGGACTGGGGCGGAAGAAGCTGGATAAGGTCTACCTGGCGGACCTGAACGGCGAAGAGCCCGAGCGGAAGAACCACGCCCAGGAACATCCCGAAATCGTCAGCCGTCTGAGGCAACTGCACGAAGAGTGGCAACGAGAGGTCACGCCGAAGGATCTCGTCGGGTCCCGGGAGAGCCCGCCGTAGGGCACTTGGTTTTGGAGACTTGTTGCGAATGAGTCGAGTTCTGCAAATGGGTCTCACAACAGCCGGGGGCAACGCCCCGCGGGTGAAGTAGAGCCAGGGAATCCATTTGGGACGCGTCTTCCCGGGCATCCCCGCGACTCGTTGAGTCCCGGCTACTAAACGTTTCTCTTGCAGCATGACTCGTCGGTCTGAGGGGCAGCCTGGACACGCTTCCAGCCTCGGGTTAGCATTGGTGCTGTCGAGCCCGGCCGTGCGGTCGGTTGGGATCGATGCGGGAGACTTCTCGCGGGCGCGTTATAAAGGAGCATGCCATGGCCGGCCAATCGAGACCCCGGAACGTCAATCGTCGCGATTTCCTCAGACGGTCCGCCGCCCTGGGCGGCGTGGCCACCTTCAGCGGTTTCTGGTCGGGCTGCCGGGTGGCCGAGTCGAGATCGGCCGGCGAGAAGTTGAACGTGGCCTTCGTGGGCAGCGGCGGCCAGGCCGGCTTCAGCCTCGATAACCTGAGGGACCAGAACATCGTGGCGCTGTGCGACGTCGACCAGCGGCGGGCGGCCGGGGCGTTCGGGCAGTTTCCCCAGGCCAAGAAGTTCCGCGACTTCCGCAAAATGCTGGACCAAATGCACAAGCAGATCGACGCCGTGGTCGTCTGCACCCCCGACCATACACACGCCCCGGCGTCGATCCGGGCGATGCGGCTGGGTAAACACGTCTACTGCGAGAAGCCGCTCACCTGGAGCATCGAAGAAGCCCGGCTGATGGCCACCACCGCGAAGCAGCAGAAGGTTGCCACGCAGATGGGAACGCAGGGGATGGCCCGGGACGGTTCGCGGGCAGGCATCGAAGCGGTTCGGTCGGGTGTGCTGGGAGCGGTGCGCAAGCTGCACGTGTGGACCGACCGCGCGGGGAACTGGTGGCCTCAAGGCGTCGATCGCCCCCAGGACACACCGCCGATGCCCCAGGGGTTGGAGTGGGATCTCTGGCTGGGCGCGGCGCCCGAGCGGCCCTACCATCCGGCCTACGTGCCGTTTGTGTGGCGCGGCTGGAAGGATTTCGGCACCGGGGCGATCGGCGACATGGGGATCCACAACGCGGCGATGCCGTTTCTGGGGTTGAACCTGGGGCCGCCTGCGTCGGCCGAGGTCGTAGAGACGTCGGACCTGAAAGACGAAACGTTTCCGGCGTGGTCGATTCTGCGCATCGAGTTTCCCGCCCGGGGCGAGCTGCCGCCGGTCACACTCCACTGGTACGACGGCGGTAAGCGGCCCCCGAGTGATTTGATCGGCGGGCGCAACCTTGCCCTCAACGGCGCAATCCTGGTCGGCGACAAGGGCACGCTCTATTCGATCGACTGGGCCGGGGACGACTGGCACTTGTTTCCGGAGGAGAAGTTCCGCGACTGGAAGCCGCCGGCGGCGACGGTGCCGCGCTGCGGCGGCCATCACAAGGAGTGGGTTGCGGCCTGCAAGGGTGGCCCGCCGACGCTGTGTAACTTCATCGATTTCGCCGCCCCCTTGACCGAGGTGATGTTGCTGGGCTGCCTGGCGCAGCGGGTCGGCAAAAAGATCGAGTGGGATGCAGGGAACATGAGGGCCACGAACTGCCCGGAGGCCGACCAGTTCATCAAACGCGATTACCGTAAAGGATGGGAGATCTAAATGGCCGGCAAGGGCAAGGTCAAAGTAGGTATCATCGGATCGCAATTCGAGGCGGACATCCACGCCGCCTCCTTCCAGATCATGCCGGATGAGGCCGAGGTGGTGGCCGTGGCCTCGCCCACGCCAGGCCACCCCGAGGCGCTGGCCGAGAAGTACGGCGTCCCCCGGGTGTTTCACGACTATCGGGCGATGCTCCGCCAGGAGGAGATCGAGATGGTTACCATCGCGGCGCCGAACTACCTGCACGCCCGGATGACGATCGACGCCGCCAACGCCGGGAAGCACGTGGTCTGCGAGAAGCCGCTGTGCATGACGCTGGAAGAGGCCGACGAGATGATCGACACCTGCCGCCGCCAGGGCGTGCTGTTGATGTACGCCGAAGAACTCTTCTTTACGCCCAAGTACGTGAAGGCCAAGCAGATGGCCGACGAGGGGGCCTTCGGCAAAATCTACCTCGTCAAGCAGAGCGAGAAGCATTTCGGACCCCACGCCGAGTGGTTCTGGGACATCGAGCGCTCCGGCGGCGGGGTGCTGATGGACATGGGCTGCCACGGAATCGCGTTTTGCTATTGGTTCCTCGGCCGCCCGCAAATCAAGAGCGTATTCTGCCACATGGGCACCTACGTACACGGCGGGAAGACCAAGGGCGAGGACGACAGCCTGTGCATCCTCGAGTTCGAGGGCAAGGCCACGGGCGTGGTCGAGAACAGTTGGGCCCGGCGCGGCGGCATGGACGATCGGATCGAGGTCTACGGCGAAGGCGGTGTGACGTACGCCAACCTGCACATGGGCAACGCCCTGCCCACGTTCAGCACGTACGGGTACGGCTACGCGGTGGAGAAGGCCCCCGACACCAAGGGCTGGACCTGGCCGGTCTTCGAGGAGTTGTTCAACTACGGTTTCCCCCAGGAGATGCACCACTTTGCCCGCTGCGTGCGCGGCAAGGAAGAGCCGATCGCCACGGGCGAGGACGGGCGGATGGTGCAGGAGGTCCTGTATGCGGGCTACGAATCGGCGCGGACCGGTAGCAAGGTCGAGCTGCCTTTCCGGCCCGCGGGAGTAAAGCGGCCGATCGATCTCTGGTACGGCGCCGCGCCGTAGCCGGCCGGCAACAGCCGACGTGGTAGCTTCCTCCAGGTCAGCACGACATGAGAATCGACCTGCTCAGCGACGAACAGGTGCGAAGGCTGCACCGGGCTTCGGTGGAAATCCTGGAGACGATCGGCGTACACGTGCCCCATGAAGAGGTGCTGAAGCTGTTTCGTGAAGCGGGTGCCCGGGTCGACAAGGACCAGCAGATCGTGAAGATTCCGGAAGCGGTGGTGAGCCGCTGCCTGGAAGTCGCCGGCAAGACGTTTACGATCTACGGACGCGACCGCTCCCGGAAAGCCGAGTTCGGTGTGGGTCGGCGAAATTACAACAGCACGGCGGGCCAGGCGCATTGGGTGGAAGACAACCTACTGCGCCGCCGCGCGACCTTGGAGGACGTGCGCACTGCAAGCCGCCTGGGCGACGCCTTGCCCGGGATCAATATCGTGGGGGCCATGGCCGATCCGGGCGAGCTGCCGGTGGAGTACCGCTGCGTGGTCGTGGCGGCCGAGCAACTGAAGTATACCACCAAGCCGATCACGTTCTGGTTTCACGACCGGGCCTCGGCGAAGTTCCTCCTGGAGCTGTTCACGATCGTGGCCGGAAGTCAAGAGCAAGCGATCGAGTTCCCCTTGGCATTTCCACTATTGGAGCCGATCAGCCCTCTGCGGTTTCCCCGGCACGGCGTCGATCTGCTTTTTGAGACCTGCCGGTTCAATCTGCCGGTTCCGATCGGGCCGATGGCGCAGACCGGTGCTACGGCGCCGGGCACGCTCTCGGGGACGATGGCCCAGGAGAACGCCGAAATCCTGGCGGGGCTGTGCATCGTGCAACTGATCAAGCCCGGCACACCCGTCTGCTACGGCGGCATTCCGCACGCCTTCGACATGAAAACGACCCAACTGATCTTTTCCGGCCCGGAGCAGGCTTTGATGTCGGTGGGCATGACCCAGTTGGGGAAGTTCTACGGTCTGCCGGTCTATATCAACGTGGGACTGACCGACAGCAAGGCGGTCGACGCCCAGGCCGGGCTGGAGGCGGGGATTACCCTGGCCTGCGGCGCCATCGCTGGAGCAGACGTGTTCGGTCACCTGGGCATCAGCGGTGTGGATCAGGGGACCTCGCTGCCGATGCTGATCATGCAGCATGAGATCATCGGCTACGTGGAGAGAATGCTCCGGGGAATCGAGGTGAGCGACGACAAGCTGGGGATCGAGACCATCCAGCGCGGAAAACAGCAAGGGAGTTTTCTGGCCGAGGAACATACCGTAAGGCACTTTCGCCGAGAACTCTGGTTCCCCCAGTTGCTCGATCGCCGCTTCTGGGACACCTGGGCCGAAGACGGCAAGAGGGATATGGCGGCCCGCTGCCGGGCAATGAAAGATCGACTCCTCCGCGAGCACGTTCCCACGCCGATGGACCACGATACGCTCAAGGCCGTTGACCGATTGCTGAAAGACGCAAAGACACGTCTGGCGAAGTAGCAGCAGCCGGCGGGCCATTCTCAAAGAAACCACTCGTTGCTCGGGTTTTCCGGCAGGATGCGACCGGCGGCGTCGCCTTGCAAGGGGACGGTTTCCCGCCAATGGATCGTCAAGCGTGCCGACTGCCCCGGGCGGTGGGCCAGGGCTATCTGGTACCGCTCTGCGAGCCGGATTCGCGCGAACTGCCAGGCGTCCGGCCGGTCGCCCACCCATTCGCAGCGGCATGTTCCATGCCCCCCCGATGGGCCGGCGGCGAAGGAGATCAGCGGCGGCCGATCCGGCGCGAGTGTGAAGGCGAACTGGCCCAGCGGGATCGACAGGCCCCGGCCGCGGGCCTTGATATAGGCTTCCTTGAGCGTCCAGAACTGGAAGAACGCGACGGGCCGCTGCTGTGGCGGCCATTGCTCCAGGGCGTCGACCTCGGCGGCGGCGAAGTACTTGTGGGCCAGGGGGAGGTCTTCCCGGGCGCGCCGAAGATCTTCCACGTCGACGCCCAACTCCCCACCGGCCGCCACGGCGCAGGTCACCAGTCCGGCGGTGTGCGAGAGGTTGAAGCAGAGGGGCAGTCCGGCGGGCAGGGAGATCTCGGGCTTTCCGTAGGCGTTTTGCCGGAAGACCCAGGCCCGGGGATCGTGCCCGGTGTAGTTCGACAACACCGTCCGCACCAGGGCCCGGGTGACGAGGAACTGGTGCCGATCGCGTTGGAAGGCAAACCGCTGCTGCCGCTTTAGTTCGTCCTGGGAGAGCAGTTCGCGGTAGCGGTCCAGCAGCGCGGGGTCGGTCACGGCGTCGGAGAAGACGTGCCAAAGGTGGACCTGTCCGTCCGCGAGCGGCAAACCGTGCATGGTCCGGAGGTCTTTCCTGTGGTCGACTAGCCCGGATTATTCATGCGGGCATCGTCGGGTCGGTTCTCGTGTGCCACGGCTGTGTCAGCCGTGCTCCGGGTTTGCCAGTTTACCCAGGGCAACACGGCCGACACGGCCGTGGCACGCTTATGAATAATCCGGACTAGAATTGGTAGACCGCGCAACACACTTGGATGCCGGACGCCACCTCGACGATCAACCCCAGGTCGCCGGGCCCCACGATGCCCTTTTGCAGGGCGAACTCCACGGCCCGGGGCGTGGAAGAGGTGAACAGATCCTGCTGCGCATCGGAGACGTCGACCATGGTATCCCGGGTCACGCCCAGTGCACCGGCCAGGTCGGCCACGAACCGGGTCGAGATTTGCGGGGGAAACACGGCCCGAAACCGGGAAATCTCCATGCCCTCGCTCTGGAGCAGCTCGCCGATGGTGGCCACGATGCACTCTGTGAAGCGGGTCTCCAGCTCGGCGGACTTTCGGAACACGATCCGTGTGGTGCCGTGCTGTTGGCTGGCGTACGATTTGAACAGGTCGAGGTACTGTGTAAAGTCTTGGAAGTAGAAGCTGGTGAAGCCGGTCTGGCCTTCGTCCGACCTGTTTAGGATGGCGGCCGAGCCCATGGGTTTGACACCTCGCTGTTTGCCCGGCGGGGCGTCGGCGTTGTTCTCGACCTCGGAGGCCACGACCATCACGTTCTCGAAGCGTTTTGCCTTGAGCATGCCGCAGGCCACGTAACACGCATTGAGGAAACCGACCGAGCCGCTCAGCAGGTCGAAGCTGAGCGTTCGGGCCCGATCGGCGGGCTGGCTGTCGACGTTCAGTTGCAGGTCGCCCGCCGCGATGGCGGCGATGGCCGGCTCGCCGATGAAATCGGTCCGGTACAGTCCGGTGCTCATCAACAGCCCGATTTCCTCCAGGCGATGCGACGAGTTGGCCAGGCAGTTCTGGGCGGCGGCCCGGACCAACTGGCGGGTTTCGGCGGCGGGCCCCTCGGGTCCCGGCGTGCTTGTGCCGACGGCCTCGATGCGGATGCGAGGCGACTGTCCGACGGGCCGGTGCGAGAGCAACGGGGCGGCGCCGCTGGGGGTGGCCGGGGCCGGGGTGGTAACCTGGGGCCGGTGATTGGATTCGATCCGGCGGACTCGATCGGGGAGATCGTCGAAAGTGTAGAGCGCCGTGCCGATGGTGATTCCGGATCCGGAGAAGCAGAAGATCGCACTGTCGCCGGAATTGATCCGCCGGCTGAGGATCTTATCCTTCACGGCCACCCAATGGCTGTTGCTGGCGGTGTTTCCGCGCCGGGCGACGTTGTCGACCACGGCCGATTCGAGGTCCTTGTTGAACTGTCTGGCGATCTCCCGCAGCCCTTCCTTGATGCTGGTGCTGGAGGTTTGGTGGGGGATGATGTGCTGGAAGGCTTCCACCGGCCGGCCGGAGTTTCGCACTACGTGTGCGGCGTGTTTGGCGGTGTGTTCCACCACGGCGGCGGTCGCCCGGATCGAGTCGGTGGCCATGGACGCCCCGCCGTGTTCGCCGTCGGAGGGTTTGGCGATGCACAGCGAGCTGTACTTGCCCAGCGTGTAGAGATCGAAGGCGTGAAACCCGGTGCCGTCGTCTGGCGAGGGTTCGAGGATCACGGCTGCTCCCGCGTCGCCCAAGGTGAGAGAGGCGAGTTGCGGGTCCATGAAGCCGGTGATCTGTTTCTGGGCCGTCTTGGTGAGGTGGGTGATGTACTCCCCGCTGGCCACCATCCCGCGGCGCACCAGCCCCGCCCGGATCAGCCCGTCGACGAGATACAACGCGGTGAACATTCCGGCACAGGCGTTGTTCAGATCCAGCGCCAAGGCGTTGTTCAGACCGAACTCCTTCTTGAGGGTCACGGCCGCGGCAGGCTCGTAGGTTACCCGGTTGGGTGCGTCGTAGTGGGAGATGTGGGCACAGATCAGCAGGTCGATGTCCTGGGGCGAGTGTCGGGACATCTTGAGGCATTCGGCCACCGCGTGCTTGGCCAGATGGATCGAAAACTCCGACTGGCCGGCCATCCGCCGCGAGGCGATTCCGGTGAATTGCTCCAGGGGAAAGCGAATCTCCTGTTCGCAGCCGCCAAGCACCTCGGCGGTGGAGACTTCGTTCTGCGGGAGGTAAACTCCAACACTCTCGATGATGGTGTTCGACGCGCTGGCCATGTACTTTCCTCACAGGGTGGCGGGCACGGTCCGTCGACTACGGCGCCGATCCTTCCCCAGGTTGTTTCTTTACGCGCCCTCGGTCACCGTCGACAACTGCTTCCGTCCTTCAAACAGTGCGGCGATTTCGGCGATGGTGGGACTCTCGAACAACAGTTCCGGTGTGAGCAGTTCCTGATTGACGGACAATCCGGCCTCCTCGGCCTTGGCGATCACCCGAAGACTGGTCAACGACGCGCCGCCGAGCTCGAAGAAGTTGTCGTGAATGCCCACCTTGTCGATCCCTAGGACCTCCGACCAGACCTTTGCCAGCAGCCTCTCGGTGTCGTTTCGCGGGGCCACGTACTCGCTCTGGAGCTTGGGGCGCGACCGATCGGGCGCGGGCAGGGATCCGCGGTCCACTTTGCCGTTGGGCGTGAGCGGAAAGGCATCCAGGGCGATGAACACCGAGGGAACCATGTAGTCGGGAAGCCGCTCCTTGAGGAACCGGCGGAGCTCATCCACCGACGGCGGGACCTGCCGATCGGCCACCGTATAGGCCACCAGGCGTTTCTGGGAGTGCTCTTCTTCCTGAGAAATCACCACCGCACCGTTGACCGCCTTGTGCTCGACCAGCGCCGACTCGATCTCGCCCAGCTCGATCCGGAAGCCGCGGACCTTTACCTGGTGGTCGCGGCGGCCAAGGAACTCCAGGGTGCCGTCGCCCAGCCAGCGAACCAGGTCGCCCGTGCGGTACATCCGCCCGGAGGGCTCGTGGCTGAACGGGTCGGGCAGGAACCGTTCGGCCGTCAACTCGCCGCGCCGGCGATATCCTCGGGCCAGACCGTCTCCGGAGGTGTACAGTTCGCCCGGCACGCCGAGGGGGACCGGTTCCAGGTGCTCGTCGAGCACGTAGACGCGGGTGTTGGAGATCGGCTTGCCGATGGAGACGGGGTTGCCGACCTCCTCCGGCGAGGTCATCCGATGGCAGCAGGTGAAGGTGGTGTTTTCGGTCGGCCCGTAGCCGTTGATCAGGCAGCAGTCTTTCAACTCACAGAGCACGCGGGTGGCATGTGCGGGCGAGACCACGTCGCCGCCGGCGAGCAATTGGCGGACCCCGGCAAGATCTGCGATCGAGTAGTCGACCTGCTGGCAGAAGAGTCCGGCGGTCAGCCAGAGGATGGTGACGCGTTTCTCCCGGATGAAGCGGCCCAACTCTTCCAGCGAGGGTAGCCGCGGCGGAAAGATCTCCAGCCGGGCCCCGCCCAGCAAGGGTGCCCAGATCTCGAGCGTCGAGGCGTCGAAGGAAAGGGGAGCAAACTGGAGGAAGACGTCCTGGGGGCTCACCTCGAGGTAGTTCGTATTGCGAACCAACCGCACCACCGACCGATGGACGATCTCGGCCGCCTTGGGAACGCCGGTGGACCCGGAGGTGTACATCACGTAGGCCAGGTTTTCGGCACCCACTTCCCAGGTAGGGTCGTGGGTGGGACGTTGCTCGATCGTTTCCCGGTCGTCGTCGAGCCACACGATCGTGCCTCCGTTGCCGCGCAGCACGTCGGAGTGGCGCTGGCCGGCCAACACCACCGCACAGCCGCTGTCTTCCAGCATGAACTGTAGTCGCTTGGGCGGATAGTCGGCGTCCAGCGGGAGGTACGCTCCGCCGGCCTTCAGCGTGCCCAGCAGGGCCACGACCATCTCGGGGGATCGCTCCATGCAGATCCCGACCAGCGAATCGGGCCCCACCCCGAGCCCGCGGAGGTGATGGGCCAATTGATTCCCGCGGCGGTTGAGTTCCTCGTAGGTCAACTCCCGCTCTTGAAACGCCAGGGCCACGGCGCGGGGTGTCTGCCGGGCCTGCGCCTGGAACAGTTCCCCGATCGACGCGTCTCTGGGATAGTCGCTGGCCGTGTCGTTGCGGGCCACCAGCAACTCGTGGCGCTCGGCGGGGCTGAGCATGGGCAACTGCGAGATGGGCCGGCCGGGATCCTCGACCACGGCCAGCAATAGGTTTTGCAGGTGGACCAGCATCCGTTGGGCCGTGGCCCGCTCGAACAGATCGGTGCAGTACTTCAGCACACCCAGCAGCGTGCGGGCGGTCTCGACCATTTCGAGCGAGAGCTCGAATTGGCCCTCCTCCTGCGGCATCTCGAACGGTTCGAGCTGGAGTCCGCCCCAGTCGACGCGGACCTCGCTCTGCCCGGGGGTCAGCACGTCGACCACCTCGGCGAGCATCTGCGGCCGCTGCAACGCGAAGAGGGTCTGAAAGACGGGCGATCGGCTGGCGTCGCGTTTGGGCCGGAGCCGCTCGACCAGCAACGGGAAGGGATAGCCCTGATGCGCCAGGGCCTCCAGGACTGTCCGGCGGACGCGGCCGAGGAACTCCCGGAAGGTCGGATTTCCCGAAAGGTCGCCCCGCAGCACGATCGGATTGACGAAGTAGCCTACCAGCCCGGTGAACTCCGCCTGGCTGCGACCGGCGGTGGGGGATCCTACCAGGACGTCGTCCTGCTGGGTGTAGCGGTGCAACAGGACCTGGAAGGCGGCCAGCAGCACCATGTAGAGGGTGGCCCCTTCGTTCTGGGCCAGCTCTTTCAGCTTGCCGGTCAACTCTTCGTCGATCTGCAACGGCAGCGAGGCGCCGCGGAACCTCTGCACGCTGGGTCCAGGCTTGTCGGTGGGTAGGTTCAGCACGGGCAGCTCGCCGCTGAGTTGCTTCTGCCAGTACTGGCCCATCCGCTCTCCGTCGGGACCGGCCACCAGTTCCGATTGCCACCGAATGAAGTCGGCATAGGAGGACGAAGGCCGGGGCAGGGCCACCGGCTCGCCCGAGATCTCTCCGGGATAGAGCAGCCGGAACTCGTGCTGGAGGATCCAGAGCGACCATCCGTCGCAGACGATGTGGTGGATCGCAACCAGCAGTACGTGGTCTTCGGGCGAACGGGTGAACAGGCTTACGCGAATCACCGGGCCGCCGCGCAGGTCGAACGGCCGGCGGTACGACTCTTCGACCCGGTTTTTCAACTCTTCCCCTTCCCAGCCGCAGGCGTCGATCTGCTCGAAGAAGATGTCTCGGCGAGCGTGGACGACCTGCACCGGCTGTTGCTCGTGGGTCCGAAAAGTGGTACGCAGCGAGGGGTGGCGGGCCATGATTGCCGCGAAGGTCCGCTGGAGGGTCGGCACGTCGACCGGAGAGAGGATCCGGGCGGTGAAGGCCACGTTATATGCCGGGCTTTCCGGTGCGCTGCAGTGCAGGAACCAGAGCGCCTGCTGGCCGTAAGAGAGCGGCAGAACGACTTCGGTGCCGGCGCCGGCCAGTGTGCCCACGGCAGACTGGGCCGCGGTGTCCGGCGTCCCATCGGTGGGATACGAAGCTGGCCCGCCGAATGGGCGGTCGGCCAACAGCGTGAGCAGATCGTCTTTGTGGTGGCGAAGCTGCTCGAGCCGGTCGGCAGTCAGCGCGCCGCGGGGCGCGCGGTAGCGCAGTCGCCGGCCTTCGGCCCAGAGTTTCACGCCTTGGGCCGAGAAATCGCGGAGCAATTCCTCGGCGGTCATATCTCTCCCTCGATCCATTCGGGCTCTCTGATCGGCTTGGAGTCTGCCTGCTGCTGCCCGTTGCCGCTGCCGGGCCGGCCGGCCAGTGTGCCCACGGCAGACTGGGTGCTGTCTTGAGGAGTGTGGGTATCTTCCGGGGTAGGGGGCGGGGGGCGGGGCTGGTCGGCCTCGGCCGCGGCAAGTTGCTCGCTAATCAGGGTGGCCATGCGCGAGACGCTGGGGCCTTCGATAAAGGCCACCATGGGCACGTCGACGCCCAGGTCGGTCTTGACCTGATTGCGAAGCTCGATGGCCATCAGCGAATCGAGCCCTACGGTGTTCAGCGGCTGGTCGACGTCGAGTTGCGAAGCGTCCAGCCCCAAGACCTCGGCGATCTGATCGCGGAAGTAAGTGATCAGCAGGTCGTGCCGCCGCTGATTCGAGGCGCGGCGCAACTCGCACAACAGCTCCTGGCGCAGTGTGCCCACCGACCCACGCTGCGCGTCGGTGCCCGACTGGGCGACGTTTCGCTCGGATTTCGCCGGCGGCCAGTGTGCCCGCGGCAGACTGGGGGCCCGCGGCAGACTGGGGGCAGGTTGGCTGAGCACCTGCTGCAACAGGGGCGGCCGGTTGGTGAGTTGGCCGGCGGCGGTGAACTTTTCCCAATCGACTTCGGCCACGGTCGACTGTACGGCCCCGCTACCCAGCAGCCGGCCCAGCGCGTCGAAGGCCTGCGGGGCCTGGAGTTGTTCGACGCCGATCTTCGACAGCCAGGCCCGATACGACTCGTCCTCGCACCCGCCGAACGCGTCGAAGGTGGGCACAGCGTCCCCCGCTGCCGGCTGCACAGCGTCCCCCGCTGCCGGCTGCACAGCGTCACCCGCTGCCGGCGGCACCGACTCCGGCTGCTGAATGCCAGCTTCGGCCAGCCAGGCGCGGTACGCCTCGTCGACCATTCCGCCGCCGGACCAGAGCCCCCAGTTGACCGTCAGCACCGGCAGCCCACCGGCAGCAGCCTCCGCATCCCGGTCCGATGAGCGGGCCGCGCGGCAGTCGTGGGCAAAGGCGTCGAGGAACCGGTTTGCCGCGGCGTAGTGTCCCTGGCCTTTCACACCCCAGAGCGAGGCCGTGGAACTGTAGCAGACCAGGAAATCAAGCTCCAGTTGCCAGGTGAGACGTTTCAGCACCAAGGCACCGAGCACCTTGGGGCGGAGGACTCGAGCAAACGCCTGGAGGCTCATGCCGCCGATCGGTTGGTAGTCGGCCACGCCGGCCGCATGGATCACTCCCCGGATCGGCGGCTGCGTGTCGGAGATCCGTGCAAACACGTCTGACATCTGATCCAGATCGGCCACGTCGGCGGAAACAACCTCGAGCTGGGCCCCCAGTTCCTCGATTCCGCTGACGGCCTCGACTTGTCTGCGGGTACGGCAGTCCCGGGCAAGGCCGTCCCACTGGTCGCGCGGCGGCAGGCCCTCCCGGCCCAGCAAGACCAGGTGCCGGGCACCGCGTTCGGCGAGCCAACGGGCCGTACGCAGACCCAGGGCCCCCAGCCCGCCGGTGATCAGGTAGGTGGCGTCCGGACGAAACTGGACGGCGTGTGGCGGAGGGGCCTCGGCGCGGACGAGTCGTGCCACGTGCCGAGTGCCATCTCGAAACGCGATCTGGTCTTCGCGATCGGGATCGACGATCTCCCGCAACAGTGTCTCGGCCGCCGCCTCGGCCGACTCCCGGTCGGCCTGCGGATCGAGATCGACACGCACGCAGTTCAGTTCGGGGTGTTCCAGCGCGACCACCTGTCCGAGGCCCCACAACGGCGACTGGGCCAGCCCGGGTACCGGCGCCGCAGGTTCGACCGCCTGTGCCCCGGCGGTCACCAGCCAGAGCGACGGCTTCTGGTCCGAATCGATTTCCGCCAGGGCCCGGACGATCCGGATCGTGCTGCCGCAGGTGCGTTGCCAGCCCCGTTCGATCTGAGACTGGTCGAGATCGTCTGACTGCTCCTCGTCCAGGCTCCACAGGTGCGCGATGCCTCGCAGCGGCGGCCGGTCGGGACCGGTCAGCCGCAGAAGAAGATCGTCCAACTGGTCGGGGTCGTAGGCCAGCGTACACTCGGCGCCCCGGCCACGGAGCAACTCGGCCAGGCGCTCGCCGACGCCCCGGCGGTCGGCCAGTAGTAGCCAACCGCCGGCGGTCTGATCGGGCGAGTCGTCGCCGGCCCGCGCGAGGATGGCCGCCTGCGGTGAGTCCCGGCCCGTTTCATCGGGATCGGGAGCCACAAAGTCCGTCTCGGCGAAACCGCACCGGCCGAGCAGCTCGGTCCACTGCGAGGCAGGCAGCAGGGGGTAGTCGGGGCGAAGGTCGGTGTCCGCGAATCGCCACCAGCCGTCGGTCAGGCCGAAGATCAGGTCGAGCCAGCGTTGGCGGGTGGTGCATTCCAACAACAGCAGCATTCCGCCGGGCACCAGCAGCTCGCGCGCGTTTTGCAGAGACTCGCTGAGGTCGCGGGTGGCGTGCAGGACGTTGGCCCCGATGACAAGGTCGTAATGGTGCGGCTGCAGGCCCTGCGACCGGGGCGACCGTTCGATGTCGAGGACCTCGTAGCGGACCAGCGGGAACTCGTGGAATCTCTCCTGGGCCTTGGCCGTCAGCAGCGGCGAGACGTCGGTCAGCACGTATTCGCACCTCTGGAAGGGCAAGTGCGGCAGGATGGCCGCCGTGGTGCCGCCGGTGCCGGCTCCAATCTCCAGGATCCGCAGCGGTTGTCCCTGGGGCAGCTTCTCCAATATCGCCTTGACCGCCTGCACCACTACGTCATTCATCACCCGAGCGCCGGGCGAATCCTGGTAGAGCTTTCGGGCCAGGGTCAGGTCGCCGTCGGGGAACATCAACTCCAGCGGATCGCTCCGGCCGAGGAGCACTTCGGCCAGGGCGGACCCGCAGCGGTCCAGCAGCGTCAGCTCGGTATCGGCGGCCGGGAAGCTGTCTTTAAGCGCCCGGGCCTCGGCCTGGGGATCTCGCTGTTGAGCGTTGTGGCCGGTCTCCCCACCGAGGCACCGGCAGACTTCCCATCCGGTGGCGGTTGGGGCCAGGAATCCCTCTTCGGCCAGGATTTCCAGCAGCCGGGAAAACAGCCGGCGGTGGGAATCGGCCACGCCCAAGTGCGTGGCGACCTGGTCCGCAGCGATCCGGTCGCCGGGGCCGTATGACCAGCCAAGTGTACGCAGGGCCTGGGTGATGTATCCCACGCTCAGCGTCTCCAGCTTGGGAAGCTGTCGGCGGTAGTCGTCCAGGGAGACCTTGCGTCCCAGCTCGCCGAGCTGTTGCCGCAGATTCTTGCAGATTTCCGCTGGCCGGGGCGCGTTTTCCGAGGGTGAACACGTTCTTGCCGGCGGTTGGGGGAGCCATCGAAGGTCGTAGAAGCACCGGTCAACGTTGTCGGGGCCCGCCAGCAGCACGTCCCCGCGCACGCGTTTCAGCCGCACGCCCAAAAGCTCGGCAATCGGCTGGCCGGATTCGTCGAACACCCGCACGTCGGCCAGGCGGGTCGAGCCTCGTCGGGAGGGCCCGTCACAACGACGCGCGGCATGGCTCCAGACCGTGGCACCCGGACTGCGGAAGACGCGGAACTGCTCCACTCCCACGACCATGAAGGTGCCGTCCGCGGCCGGGTACACACCGCCCAGGACCTGCATGCACGCGTCCATCAGCGCCGGATGGAAGCAGTACACAGCGGCGCCGGCGGGAGAGCTTTCGGTCAATCGGATTTCTCCCAGGCAGGTCCCCTCGCCACGCCACAGCCGCCGAATCCCGCGCAGCTCCGGACCGTAATCGAGCCCCTGCCGGCGGGCCAGGCGATAGAAGGCGTCGACGGGCAGTTCCTCGGGACAGGAGTCTCTGATGGCCTGGAGGTCGACGCCCTGCGGCGGGACCGATTGCCGCGGCGGTTGGATCGTGCCCGACGCCTTCCGTCGCCACGGCGAACCTTCCGCACGCGGCCGGCTGAAGACGCCGAAGGTTTGTGTCCCATCGTCGGCCGGCGAGAGGACGAGTTGCATCAGGCCGGCGTCGTCCTGGTCGATGGCCAGCACCTCGCCGATCACCAGGTCGCTGCCCGAGGGAGTCTGGGTGGCGAAGACCCGGCTGGCGGCCTGGAGGGCCATTTCCAGGAATGCGCTGGCGGGCATCACGGGTGTATCGAATACGCGATGCTGCTGAAGATAGGCCGCCAGCCCATTCGGTGGGGCGGCACCGTGTCCCTCGCTGCCGGCGGCACCGTGTCCCACCGATGGGAGGCCGTGGGTAGCCAGTGTGCTCTCGGCAGATTGGACCTTGCCCAGATCGTTTTGGAAGATCGTCTCGCTTCCGGCCGAATCGAGCTGCGTGCCGAGCAACGGATGGTCGGGACCGGAGGATGAGACGGCCGCCCATTCGGTGGGGCCGCTTCGTGTCCCACCGATGGGACGCCGGGGCGAGGCCCCAGTAGCCGCCTTCAGCCAGCAGCGCTGGCGCTGGAAAGGATAGGTCGGCAGCGCGATCTTCCGGCGGGTGTACCCCCGGTCGAAGCCTTGCCAATCGACCGCCACTCCGCGGACGTAGAGTGCGGCCAGGCTCTGGAGCATCTGCTCCCAGTCGGTGCGGCCATCGCGGAGGGTGGGCAGCCAGAGATAGTCCCCGTCCGGCAGACAGCTACGGCCCATCGCCAGGAGCGTCGGCCCAGTGTGCCCCCGACAGACTGGCCCGATCTCGAGGAAAACCTGCACGCCCCGTCGCTCCAGGGCGGCCATGGCTTGGGAGAACAGCACCTTCCCATCGGAGCGGGATGGGACATCCCCTCCGAATGTGCGGCGGAGGTGAGCGACCCAGTATTCGCTTGCGGCGATCTCGCTGCGGACACCCCGCCCGAGCATACCCGAGACGATCTCGGAACCGGGTTCGGCAAACGCGACTTCCGCACACAGTTTTTCGTATTGCGGCAGGATGGGCTCGATCGCTGCCAGTACGCGGCTTTGTTCGGCCATCACGGCGACCATCTCACCGTCGCGAGGCAGCGACTGCACCAGGCGGGCCTGCTCGGCGATGAGTTTCAGGGCGTCTTCGAGACTGAAGACGCCCGCGGTGCAGGCTGCGGTGTACTCGCCCAGGCTCTGTCCGAGCACGATTCCCGGTTCGATACCCCACGACTTCCAGAGCTCGGTCAAGGCGTATTCCAGCGAGAACAGCGCAGGTTGGGCGTAGACGCTCTGCTCCAGCGGCGCATCCGTTGCCTTCTCGGGATAAAGGACGGACGACAGCGGATCATCGAGGTAGGACCAGAGCAGATCGTCGCATTGGTCCAGCGCCTGGCGGAACGTGGGCTGCGTGTCGTAGAGTTGGCGGCCCATGCCGATGTGCTCGGCGCCCTGCCCGGTGAACAGGAAGGCGAGCTGGGTCCGGCTTTGATTAGAGCGACTGGCCTGGCCGCTGAGGAGCCCTTCGGCCGGTTCTCCGGCGAGAAACGCCTGAAGCCGATCCTGCAACTGCCGGTTCGATTCGGCGACGATGGCGAGTCGGTGCTGGAAAGACGCCCGGCCGGTGTTGGCGGAGAAGCAGACGTCGGCCAGCGGGACCTGGGGATCGGCCGCCAGAAACTCCTCGTAGCGAGCGGCCAGGTCGCGCAGCGCTTGAGGAGTCTTGGCCGAGAGGGCCAACAGGTGGCAGGGCCGCTCGATCTCGCTGGCCGGCTGCCTGGTGGGCGGGGCCTCCTGGAGCACGACGTGCGCATTGGTGCCCCCGAATCCGAACGAGCTGACTCCGGCGGCCCGCCGCACGGGACCAGCGGACCAGGGCTCAGGCTTGGTGGGAATCGACAGCGGTGTGTCGTCCAGCGTGATGCGGGGATTGAGCTTGTTGAAGTGCAACTGCGGCGGGATCTGGCCGTGCTGCAGCGCCAGCACGACTTTGATCAGTCCGGCGATTCCCGCGGCCGCCTCCAGGTGGCCGATGTTGGTTTTTACGGATCCGACCCGGCATGGACGGATCCCATCGGCGGGGCATGTTCCATGTCCCGCCGATGGGAAGGCTCGGCCGTCGAGCAGGATCTCCTTCAGCGAGTTCAGCTCGATGGGGTCGCCCAGGGCGGTGCCGGTCCCATGGGCCTCGACGTAATCGATCTGGTCGGGGGCCAGCCCGGCGTTGTCGAGGGCCTGCCGAATTACGGCCTTCTGGGCGGGACCGTTGGGGGCAGTCAGGCCGTTGCTCCGGCCGTCCTGGTTGACTGCCGAGCCGGAAATCACGGCCAGGATGCGATCGTTACTGCGGGTTGCTTCGGAAAGCCGCTTGAGCACGACCACTCCGCAGCCTTCGCCGCGGACGTATCCGTCGGCCGCCTCGTCGAAGGTCTTGCACCGGCCGCCAGTCTCCGAGATATCTGGGGCGATCATTCCGGCCTGTGAGAACGTGATGGTCAGCTCGGGCGCCAGGATCAGGTTCACTCCCCCGGCCAGTGCCAGGCGGCACTCGCCGCGCCGCAGGCTCTGGCAGGCTTGATGTATGGCGACCAGCGACGAGGAACATGCGGTGTCGACTACCCAGCTCGGCCCGCGCAGATCGAGCACGTAGGAGAGCCGATTGGCCGCGATGCTCAGGGCGGAACCGGTTCCGGAATAGGCCGTGGCGGCATGCGGATCTCGAAACTGCCAGCGAGAGTAGTCGCCGCTGGAGATCCCGACGAACACGCCGGTGGGGCTCCCCGCCAGCCGGTCCGGCGCCATGCCCGCATGCTCCAATGCCTCCCAACTGACCTCCAACAGCAGCCGCTGCTGGGGGTCCATGGCTTCGGCCTCGCGCGGCGAAATCCCGAAGAACTGGGGATCGAACTGGTCGACGTGCTCGAGGAACCCCCCCCATCGGGTCGTCATTTTTCCGGGCAGTGGCTTTCCGGGATCCGGCTCAGCGGTCTGCCGTGGGCCCACTGGGCGGCAGAACTCGTCGGCGTTCCAGCGATCCGGCGGCACTTGGCTGATGGCATCCACGCCCTCGATCAGGAGTCGCCAGAACTCCTGTGGGGAGTCGGCGCCAGGGAAGCGCAAGCCCAGGCCGACCACGGCGATCGGCTCGGCATCTGTGGCGATGGTCTCGCGCGGCTCAGCGGGAGCGGCACTGGGGCCGTCGGCCAGGTATCGGGAGAGGCTGTCGATGGTGGGATAGTCGTAGCCCAAGGTCGGAGGAACCGGCCGGCCGAGGGCCTGTTGAAGGTCCTGGGCGAGCCCCACGGCCGAAACTGAATCGAGGCCGTAGCGAGCGAAGGGCTGATGGATGTCGATCTCTTCCTGCGGGACGTGAAGGCGCCGCGAGAGTTGCTCCAGCAGCCACTGCCGGATCTCCTCGGCGGAGTTCAACTCACGGTGGGTCGAGGAGCCGGACATCGCCCCGGATGCCTCGGCATCGCCGCCAGCGTGGTGGTCGGCCTGCTCGATTTGCAGTTGCCACTGGCCCACCGTAGGCAGGCTGCCGTCGAGGAAACGCGTGCGGCAGGCGTGGTGCTGAATCTTGCCGCTGGAGGTCCTGGGCAGGCCGAAGGGTTTCAGCAGGGCCACGGCGTAGACTTGCAGGTCGTGTTTCTCGGAGACTGCTTGCCGGATCGCGCCGACGACTTCCTGCGTATCCAGATTCCTGAGGTACGACCGCTCGACCTCGTTGGCAATCACCAGTCGTTCCTCGCCGTCGGCCTCCACGGAGAAGGCGGCCCCCCCGCCTCTTTTCAAGGTGGGATGGCTTTGGCCTACGGTTAGCTCGATATCCAGCGGGTAGTAGTTACGGCCGCGGATGATAATCACGTTCTTCATCCGGCCGCTGACGAAGAGTTCGCCGTTTTCCAGCAGTCCCAGGTCACCGGTGCGGAGGAAGGGTCCGTCGCGGCCGTCGGCCGTGTACTGTTGAAAGGTTTGCTGCGTCTGTTCGGGGCGATTCCAATATCCCTGGGTGACACAGGGTCCGGAGACCCAGATTTCGCCCACCTGGCCGTCTTCGCAAGGGCGAAGCGTGTCGGGATCGACGATCAGCAACTTGTGCCCGGGCCGTGCGCTGCCACAGCCGACCAGTATGCGACCGTGCCCATCTTCCCTTTGGCCCGTCGTCCGTCCATTCGGCGGGGCATCTTCATGTCCCACCGATGAGAGGCCGGGCAGCGGCCCCGCAGCCAGTCGCTTGTAGATGGGCGGGTCGCTCTTTTTTCCACCGGAGATGATCAAGGTGGCCTCGGCCATACCGTAGCAGGGATAGAAGGCCTCGCGCCGGAAACCACAGGGGGCGAACTTCTCCACGAACCGGTCGATCGTCTCGGCCCGGATCGGCTCGGCACCGGTGAAGGCGACCTGCCAGTTGCTCAAGTCAAGCTGCGACACCTGCTCGTCGGAGATCTTCTGGATGCACAACTCGTAGGCAAAATTGGGCCCGCCACTGGTGGTGGCGGAGAATCGCGAAATCGCGTGCAGCCAGCGGAACGGCCTTTGCAGAAACGCCATGGGCGCCATCAAGATGCAGGGCCGTCCTATATACATCGCCTGGAGCACGTTGCCGATCAAACCCATATCGTGGTAAAAGGGCAGCCAACCCATGCCAAAGTGTTCCGGGGCGTGCTCGAATGCCTCCAAGATCGATTGCTCGCAGTGCAACAAGTTGGCATGGCTGACCATCACGCCCTTGGGCGTACCGGTGGACCCGGACGTGTACTGCAGGAAGGCCAGGGTATCTGCGGTTACGCCCGGATCGGACCACGCGGCGGCCGTCGCCAGGTCCAACTCGTCGGTGGCCAGCAAGCGGATTCCGGACAGCGAAGCCCCAGCCTTGAACTGTTTGTCGACCTCCGGCAGCAGGGAGCTGGCAGTGAGCGTGGCCGTGGCGCCGGAGTTGGCGGCGACGTTTTCCATGTGGGAAATGGAACGGTTACGTCGGGGCGGGTACGCGGGGACGGCCACCGCGCCGGCATAAAGGCACCCGAAGAAGGCGGCGATGTATTCCAACTCGGGCGGGTACAGCAGCAGCACGCGCTCCCCCGCCTTGCCCGTGCGCTGCAGCCACGCGGCGATGGCTCGTGCCTTTTGGTCGAGTTGTGCGTAGGTGATATGCCGTTGCTGGGTTTCTCCATCCAGCAGAAAGGTATAGGCCCGCGCATCGGGCTGTGTCGTGGCCCGCAGTCGAAGCAGATCGACGAGCGTGGAGAAGCTATCATCCCGGTCGCAACGCACGTGTACCCTCCCGACTGCCGCCAACGCTGGTTGCCTGAAGACATTGCCCAATACGGGGCCCGATAGGGGGACGCGTAAAGCTGGAAGTGCCGGCTACCGGACAGCGGCTTCTTCCCGCGTCCTCTCGGCGTTTGGTGAACGTCGAAGGCGCCGCGGTGTCGACCCCGACGTCCCCATCATAATTCAAGCCAGCC
>SDBV01001399.1_pt1 | contig 36389 bp, 37 predicted proteins | sample 2277081 | NCBI WGS metagenome assembly SDBV01 (sample SAMN10402039, study PRJNA504765) | marine sediment metagenome | isolation source: marine sediment core GS10_PC15, 223 cmbsf | place: Arctic Ocean: Southern Knipovich Ridge | collected 2010 | reverse complement strand
TGCTTGCCCAAAGAAGTACCCAAGAAAGTGCAGTTCTACTTTTCCTTAAGATCTGAATGCCGGATGCGCGCGCATTATCTGTATTACCCAGACTGGTACGACGAACCCGCTCTCCGAGTCTACACTTGATCTGAAGCCATATTGCACTAGCGTTCACGCAGGGGCGCGCAAAACTGCAAGGATAGATGCACCGGCCCAGATTCCCAGTCAAAGCAGAACGGGGGAAGCTCAATGTTAAAATCATTTATTAATTGGAGTTCTTTGCCTTGCCCTGCTCGTCTGCGATTCTTATTTTGCTGGGTTTAAGGTCAACTGCATTTATCTTAAAATGAATCTTGCCCTCCGTCGCAAATTTCATCACCTTCATAAGGGCATAAAGGCGGAACGGGGGAGGCGCAAGGAAATAAATCGTTTATTAATTGGAATCCTTTGCGATACTTCTCTGAGAGAGAATCGACGCTGGACGCTCCAGTTCAGTGGTGCCTGTGGCACTTTGAAGCTGAGCACTCCTTGCTATACTTTTCCTGAACACGATTGAGGCTGGCGGCCACCAGTTAAATGATGCCCGTGGCACCTTGAGGCGGTTGCCACTGGTTGAAAGGTGCCTGTGGCTGTGAGTGTACCAGCCGGTTAACAAAAAAAGGGACGAGCACATAAGCGCCCATCCCTTTGGCAGTAAAAGTTAAAATCCCTACATGTTCTGAAGCGCTCGCTTAGAGAGCTTGTACTCAAAGACCTGCTCCAGTCCCGTATCCAGGGAACTCTGGAAGTTCCTCTTTGCCGCGCCTTTATCGCCTTTGAGCAGGAAATGCTCTCCAAGGAAATAATGGGAAACACAGAGCATCTCGGCCCGCGCCGCAGGGTCTTCCACGCTGGAAGCAAAAGCTGTGATCTGCTGCTCTGTCACACCACCTTGTCCAAGAAAGAACTGCGCGATTAAAACCGCCAGGTCGCCCTCCTCCGCCCCAGGCTTTTCAGCATAGGCCTTCAGCTCATCAAGGGCGGACTTGTACGCGCCACTAGAGAGCTTGCCTGAGGCCACGACCTTCCTCAGCCATACCGGTCCGTTCTCGGGCTGGTTGGCGATTAGGAGGTCCAGGTCCTTGATGGCGCGGGCGTACTCGCCCATGGCATAGAGGGCCAGGCTCCTGTAGAAATAGGGGTTCAGGGACTCGGGGCTGGTCTCGATCACCTTGTCCATGTCCGCGGCCACGCCCTCGTACTGCTCCACTTTGAAGAAAATTAGCCCCCTGTAGTAGTTGAAGTTTATGTCGCCGGGGTTAAGCTCTATGGCGCGCCCGAAATCCTCAATGGCCTCAGCGTCAAGGCCCAGGTTGGCATGTCCGAGGCCCCGGCTGGAATATGCGTCAGGGTCATCCGGCACAAGCTCTATCATTCTTGTGAAGTCCTCCACGCCCTCCCGGGTCCTGCCAAGCTGGTACCGCACATCCCCGCGATAGTAATAGGCCATGGCGTTGTCAGGGTCCAGCTCCAGGGCCCGGTCAAGGTCTTCCACTGCCATGTCCGGCTGCTCCACCGCGGCAAATATCATGCCCCGGAAAAAATACGCGATATCGTCCGCGGGCTCCAGTTCTATGGCCTTTGTGAAATCGTTAAGCGCCTCCTCGAACAGGTCAAGGTTGAAATAGGAGATGCCGCGGAAGGAAAAATCAGAGTAGTCCGTGTTGTCCAGCTCGATGGACTTTGTGAATTCCGTCACAGCAAGGTCGTAACGTTCCATCTCGTTGTATACGTAGCCCCGGTTGCTGTAGGCTGCCGCAAATTCAGGGTCCAGCTCCACGGTCTTGTCGAAATCAGCAAGTGCCGCCTCATATTGTTCGAGGTCCACGTACAGCGCCCCCCGGTTGTTGTAGGCGGCAGCAAGGGTGGGGTCGAGAGCCAGAGCACGCATGTAATCGGCCATGGCCTCGTCGTTGCGCCCGATCTCCGAGAGCGAGAAGCCGCGCAGGTTGTGGGCCATAGCGTTTGAAGGGTTTGTGTTTATCTCCTCGGTATAGCTCTTGACAGCGTCCTCGTGCTGGCCGGTAAACATCTGAAGGGCGCCCATGCCCATATGGTTGGGTGTCGAGGTGCACCCGGCAAGCAGAACCACGGCAAAACTTAACAAAAGTAGTGCTTTTAGTGATCTCATTATTTTACCTCCGGGATATTTGATGCCAATATGTGAGTCTATATTCAATTCTACCACGCACCGTGCTATATGGCGAGGGCAGCCCCTCCGTGGAGGGCTAATGGATCGGCAATAGCTAAAGAAAGCGGTCTCTGTAGCTGTCCGCTTCAAACCAGGGGACTCCCGGCGCTCCGATGTATAATCCCGTTGTATAATTAATTACCGGAAAGAGATATGGCAGGCGAGAAGATATTGAGAGAAGATATTGCGAGTTAAGGACGACTCTGATATTGCCGGGGGATAGCCTGTTTGGCCCATATATGGCCCTTTTCTGAGCCCCGGGAAACCATCGCCCTATCTCCATAGAGCTTTAATGCATTATAGAGCTTTAATGCATTCACATCTGAGTTTCATGTATCATCAGGGCATGCGCAAAGCAAAAGAGACGAAAACCAACATGGCTGATACGGTTTTCAAGGCCTTGATGATTGTCTTTTTCCTCTACATCTTCCTGCTTAGTATAAGCCTCATGGGCGCGGCCTTTAAAGGCTTTGGCAAGGGGTTTGCCGAGGTGCTCTTAAACACTACAAGCAACTCGTTCGTTGGGCTGTTTATCGGCATCCTGGCCACAAGCCTGGTGCAGAGCTCATCCACCACCACGAGCATTGTCGTTGGGATGGTGGCCTCCGGGGTCATAACCATCGAAAACGCAGTGCCCATCATCATGGGCGCGAACATCGGCACCACGGTGACCAACACGCTGGTATCGCTGGGGCATGTGACCCGCCGCGAGGAGTTCAAACGTGCGATTGCAGGGGCCACGGTGCACGACTTCTTCAACATCATATGCGTCGCCATCATGTTCCCGCTGGAGCTTGCAACCGGTTTTCTGCAGAAACTGGCCACACAAATGGCCGATGTCTTTATCATGTTCGGGGGCATCAAGTTCTCAAGCCCCGTGATGCTCATCACAAAGCCCGTGGTGGAGATGATAAGCCGCTTCCTGGTGGACACCACCGGGTTCTCAGCAAAAATGGGCTACAGCATAGTGCTCGCGCTCTCGGCAGTGCTGCTGTTCATGTCGCTTTTCTTCATAGTCAAGATCATGAAGAGCATTATGCTGGAGAGGATAGAGAGGGTGTTGCACAAACTGCTCGGAAAGAGCGGGTTCACAAGCATCATGGTGGGGCTCGTGCTTACCGTTATCGTACAGAGCAGCTCGATCACCACCTCGCTGCTGATACCGCTTCTGGGCGCGGGCATCCTCTCGCTGAGGGCGGCCTTCCCCATCACCATGGGGGCAAATATCGGCACAACGACCACCGCCATACTGGCCGCTCTGGCCACAGGCAACCCCGCGGCCATCACCATCGCCTTCGTGCACTTCCTGTTCAACTTCATTGGCGTGGTGTTCATATACCCGGTCAGGGTCATGAGGGAGATACCAATAGCACTTGCCACAAAACTTGGGGAGCTGGCGGCCAGAAAAAGGCGTTACGCCTTCATCTACGTTATCACGCTGTTCTTTCTGGTGCCGTCTGCGCTTATAATATTATCAAGGATATTCGGATAAGAGGAGACAAGAGCGATGTTCAAAACTTTGCTAGGATTCGGGAAAGGGAAAGACTTCATCACCGAGGTGCTGGAGGAGTTCAACAGGATGCTCAACGACACGCGGACCATCTTCGTCTCCTCATACGGCCACCTCTTCAGCCCCATAAACGAGCCCGGCCTCGGGGACAAGATATACGAGATAGACCGTCGCGTCAACGAGTCGCAGAAGAACATTAGAAAGCGCATTGCCGAACATTTGACCATCCAGCCCACCGTGGACACCACCGCCTGCCTGATACTTATGAGCCTGGTAAAGGACGCCGAACGCGTGGGGGACCTGGCCAAGAACATCTACGAATCCAAGAACTATTTCGACGGCCATGTGGACAAGGCCGTCTATGACAAATACTTCGGGGACATTGACAAGCATATCCTGGAGCACTTCAACCGCACCAGGGACGCCTTCATTAACTCGGACGAGGAGAAGGCCGCAGGCGCCTGGGACGAGCACAAGAAGATCAGGGAGATGTGCGACGAGGCGCTTGAGGCCATCGCCAACAGCCAGTTGCCTGTTAAAGAGGCGGTGGCGTTCTCGCTCATGACCAGGTACTACAAACGCATATCCGCCCACCTCACCAATATAGCAACGAGCGTCATCGTGCCGCTGGACAAGCTGGACTATTTCCAGTGCGACTACGAAGCAGAAGAGTAGGCAGCCAGTCGCCTTTGGGCTTTCTTAACCGGTTGGCTCTTTAGTTCTGGCGGCAGGTTTCTCCGGCGCCTTCTTGAACCCGTCAAAGATGTGCATGAGGGCAAAATAGGGATGCCTGAGGGTCATGCGCGGCCCGGAGTAGCTCATCACCTGCATGACATGCTCCTTCATGGAAGGCTTGTAGCAGTGCACGGGGCAGTTTCCGCACGCGGGCTTTTTCTCCTGATAGCGGCAGCGGGTAAGGCGCAGGTGGGCGTAATCGCGAAGCTCGGCGCAGTCCTGACACAAGCCAAGAGAATTTTTGTCGGAGTGCCCGCCTATATCATGATTGCCATGGTGGTCCGTGCAGTATAGCCCTATCATGGCGTCTATAGTATTCTTCTCGCGCCTGATGCGCTTATGCTCGGTTTTTTCTATTTTATCAGGCATGGTCTTTCCCATAATTCTATTTTAGCCCTTTCAGGCCGCACATGCCATGACAGTGGTCATAATTGATAAACAGTGACGGCCTACGCCAGGCGGACTTGTTTGTTGTGCAAAGTTTATTTATTAGAGGGAATTCTATTTGTTTTTGAAAAACAGTTTTATCTTACATCCTGATTCTTCAGCTTGAGCCTGCGTGCATCGTAAAGGTTCCGCGCCAGCCTCTCTGCCCGAGCCATGTCTGGGGCCATGGCCATATTACACTTACATGCGAACCTCCGAACCGTTGACGCGCGTGCATGCAAGCGGATATGCTAGTGCAACCCATGGACAAGGAATCCTTAACCCACATAAGGCAGTGGTTTCTTGAGTACTCGGCGACCTTTGAGATGGATACTGAGGAGGACCGCGGCAATATTGAGCTTAAACGCATACACACCGGGCATGTTGAGGATAACTCCGTGCTTATCGCCAGGGGAGAAGGCCTGAGCGAGCCTCTGGCTCTGCTGGCCCAGGCTGCCGCGATCTTGCACGACGTTGGGAGGTTTCCCCAATACCGGCAGTACCGCTCCTTCAATGACGCCTCCACCTTAAACCACGGGGAACTGGGAGCAAAGGTGTTGCGCAAGGAGGATGTGCTTTGCGCCCTCAAGCTCCCGGAGCGCGAGGCTGTCATATCAGCTGTGCATTTTCATAACACTTACGCGATGCCTGATATTGAGGACGAAACAGCCCTCGGGCTGCTGCGCGTCCTGCGGGATGCGGACAAGCTGGACATATGGCGGGTCATGGCCGAATATTACGAGCTTCCGCCATCAGAGCGCTCACCGGCCGTGGCGATCCACCTGGAGGACCGGCCCACATACTCTCCTGTTATGCTTGAGAAACTTGCCAGAGCCATACCGTGCAGCTACTCCGACGCCACAGTGCTCAATGATCTGAAGTTCATGAACCTCTCATGGGCTTATTCCCTGAATTTCAGCACAACAAGCAGGCTTATGCTTGAGCGCAGGCTGGCAGAACGCATAGCGTCAACCCTCCCCGATACCCATGAGATTGCAGAGGCGATGGGCTCCCTGATGAGCCATTTAAGAAAGCAGGCGGAGAGTGCAAAACCCAATCATTAACAATTACCTTGAAAAAGCCTTTGACAACCCACTGTATTATTTGGTATTTTTAAGTCATGACTTTTAGTATCGAACAAACACGGAAATTTGCCTCCGCAGCTAACGCTGCCTTGACCGCAGCAGTGGTCATTGCCGGGCTAGTACTGGCCCGCGATGCGGTGCTGCTTGCTGGATCCGGCAGTTCCGGGGTGGATGAGACCAAAAAAACTGAGGGAGCAGGAACAAACTATTCAAGGACACTTCCTTTCAGGGATTATGCCCCTGTGCTTGATAACAATGTCTTTGGCATCAAGGCAGGAAAACTCACACCAATATCCGGTGCCGCTCTTGCCCCGCAGCAAAGGGATGATGCAACTCCTGGCAGGAGGCCTTTGCAGGTCTTCGGCACTGTGGCGTGGGACGGGGGCTTCGGATATGCGTTTATCAAGAACCCTGAAGGTAATCAGTCGGTGGTCAAGACCGGCCAGGACATCCCCGGCTCAGGGCGTCTTGAGCGCGTGTATGCAGACCGCATTGTTGTTTCCATCGGCGGCAAGGAGTTTGAGATAAATACTCTACAGATCAGTCCGGCAAAAGATTTTAAACCCGGCAAACAGGAAAAAAAGCCTGGCAAAGGTTTTGCACGGCGCACTGGCAAGGGGGAATATGTTGTTGACCGCATCGCTGTGGAGGACTCCATCAGCAACCCCAAGCGCCTGCTCACTGACGCCCGCATGCTGCCGCATTTCAATGAACAGAAGATACAGGTTGGTTTCATCTTGAGCGAGGTAAAGTCAGGGGGCATATACCATACTCTCGGGCTTAAGAACAAGGACATCGTGCTTGGCGTAAACGGTCTGGAACTTAAAGACCCGGCAAGCGCCCTTGAGGCCTTCTCCGCACTAAAGGGCACAAACAGGATAACAGTGGACATTATAAGAGGCGGCAACCCCATGACGTTGAGGTACGACTTGAGATGAGAATATACAGACCCGCCATAATATCCCTGGTGGCAGCTGTATTGCTGCTGGCCCTGCTCCTGCCGTCTCCGGGCCTGGCCGCAGGAGAGAAGGTCTCCTTTAACTTCGTTGACGTGGACATCACCGCTGTTGCCAAGTTCGTAAGCGACATGACAGGAAAGAACTTCATATACGACAGCCGCGTGCGCGGCAAGGTGACCGTCATTGCGCCCACAAAAATAAACATTGACGACGCCTACGACCTGTTCACGAGCGTCCTGCTGCTTAAGGGTTACGCCATCGTCCCCTCAGGCTTGGGGGTATACAAGATCGTGCCGATAGCAGAGGCCCGGCAGTCCGGCCTCAAGGTAACTGACAGGCGCACCCCCATAAACGAGGACTTTATTGCCAGGCTCATCTCCATCGAGCATATATCGGCAAGCGCAGCGCTTAAATTCCTGCAGCCGGTGATCTCCCGTAATGGCTACATCTCCGCATTTGGTCCGGGCAACCTTATCCTGCTCATGGACTCGGGGCTGGTTATCGAGAAGGTGCTTAAGATCATAAGCGCCATAGACAAGCCCTTTGAAGCAGAGGAGCCGGAGGTCGTGTACCTTGAAAACTCAGATGCCGAGGAAGTGGGCCGCGTACTAAACGAGGGCATCACCAAGAGCGCCCAGTCCAGGGGTGTGAAACCCTCGGCCAAGGCAGTGCCCGTAAAGCGCATAAACGCCCTTGTGCTATTTGGGAACAGGGCGGAGCGGGCCTCACTGATTAAGCTCATCAGGAGCCTGGACGTGGAACAAAAGAGCGAGCGGGGGGTCATAAACGTCTATTTCCTTGAGAACGCTGATGCGGAGGAGATGAGCGCGGTGCTTAAAAACCTGCTCAGCGGCGGCAAGAAGGGCTCGTCAAAGGGGGGGACGCCTTTCCAGTCTCTGTCTGCCGCGAGCATAACCCCGGACAAGGGTACGAACTCGCTGGTGATAGTTGCCTCGCCCTCGGACTATTCGAGCCTCGAGGGGGTCATAAAGAAACTTGACCGCAAGCGCCGGCAGGTGTTTGTGGAAGCTCTGATAGTGGAGGCCAGCATAGACAAGCTCCGCGACCTGGGCAGCCAGTGGCGAGCACTGCTCACCAAGGACGGCGAACCCATATTGTCCGGCGGCTTTGGCAACATGGACAACAACACCATGCAGGGGATCGTCACCGGCCTGTCTGGCCTCACCGTGGGAGGGGCCGGAAACTACCAGAACTTCCAGTACCCTGACCCGGATCCAAAAAAAGCTGGACAAATGACCGGCCTGACCGTACCTGGGTTTGCAGCGCTTTTCAGCCTGAGCGAGTTCCAGGGCGCAGTGGACGTGCTCTCAAGCCCCCAGATCCTCACGGCTGACAACTCGGAGGCGGAAATACACGTTGGCGAGAACGTGCCCTTCATCACTATGAAGGAGACCACCACGGGAGGCACCACAAGCCAGTCGATACAGCGGCAGGACGTGGGCATAAAGCTCAGGATAACGCCCCAGATCACCGAGGGCAGTAACGTGCGCCTTGATATCTACCAGGAGATCTCATCAGTAAAGGAATCCACCGAGACCATTATTACAGAGGTGGGGCCAACCACGACAAAGCGCTCCACAAAAACCACTGTCATTGTAAGCGACGGGGAGACAGTGGTGATAAGCGGCCTGATGCAGGAACGCGAGGAGGTCTCAGAGACGCGTGTGCCCCTTCTGCACCGCATACCTGTACTGGGATGGCTGTTCAAGTACAGGAGCACTACTAAGGTGAAGACCAACCTGCTTCTGTTCCTCACCCCGCATATCATCCGCGACGCCGAGGACCTCAAGAGGATCACTGAGCAAAAGAGAGACCTCATGGCCCGCAAGGAAGAGATGACCGTTAAGGGGCACATGGTGGTGCACTTCCTGCCCGGCATCTCCGAGGACCTGGCCATTGCCATTCTTTCCGAGAAGGAGATGGTGCTGGTCCACCGCACTGACGACGAGGGATACTTCGTGCGCCTGCCTGAGAAAGTTGACTTCGAGAAGGGCGTAAAACTGTTCAAGAAGGTGGAAGAGGTCGACCGGGTGGAGCCCTTCTACCGGATGAAGACCATAGAGTAGCCCCGCCGAGGCCTCCCATGAGCAGCACTCTAAAGATCGATAAAACCCCTCTAAAGATTGGTAAAACTGGCAACACCGTATGGTTTGACTGTTCCTCGGGAATAAGCGGTGACATGTGCCTTGGGGCGCTCGTTGACGCTGGCGCGCCCTTTAAACCACTTAAACACCTGCCGGAAGCCCTTGGGCTCAAGGGTGTCACGCTCTCAAAAAGGAGTGTAAAGCGCGCCGGGTTCAGGGCGCTTAAGGTAAGCGTAAAGATTATTGAGGGCGCGCAGGAGGCCAGAGGGCTCAAGCACGTTGAGCGTATCATCAGGAAGGCTTGCCTCCCTGCCAGGGTAAAGAAGCGGTCCATCGACGTGTTCAGGCGCATATTCGAGGCAGAGGCAAAAGTGCACGGAGGCAAGGCCACAGACGTGCACCTGCACGAGATCGCTGCGGCTGACACACTTGTGGATATTGTTGGCACAGTGCTGTGCCTTGAGATGCTTGGCGTGGACAGGGTCTTCTCATCGCCCGTGGGAGTTGGAAGCGGCACTGTCAAATGCGCCCATGGTATTCTGCCCGTGCCCGCCCCGGCTACGACTGAGCTTTTAAAAGGCGTGTCAGTGACCTCTGGTTCCGCCGATGTGGAGGGAGTGGAGCTTGCCACACCCACAGGGGCGGCTATTATCACAGAGCTTGCCGAGGGCTTCGGGCCTATCCCTGATATGGTCCTCAGAGCGGTGGGAATCGGGGCAGGCACAAGGGAGATAGAGGGCCGGGCAAACGCCCTGAGGGTGTTTCTCGGAACATGCGGGCTGGCCCCCTCCGGCACAGGTAGCGAGCGCGTGATGGTTATCGAGGCAAATATCGATGACATGACCCCGGAGGCCCTGGCCTATGCAGCGGAGACCATCCGTGAGGCAGGCGCACTTGATGTGTTCATCGCCTCAGTGGTCATGAAAAAGGGCCGGCCCGGCCACCTGCTGACAGTGCTCTCAGAAGCTGACATGCTGGATGCGCTTTCAAGGATGGTGCTCACCGAGACCACCAGCATCGGGGTTCGGGTGCACGAGGCCGCGCGCACGGTGCTTGAAAGAAAGATACGTAAGGTCAAAACAAAATATGGGGCAATAAGGGTGAAGGACGTTTTCCTTGATGGCAGGCTCCTGAGGGCTGCCCCTGAATATGAGGACTGCAAGAAGGCGGCAAGGAAATACAAGAAACCCATCACGGTCATTATGAAAGCCGTTGAGAAAGCATCTGGTTCCGCTTAGCAGAGCCATCTCCTCTTTTCAGGTTTTCCCGCAAAAATCAGCACTTACAGCAGTTATATTTTATACGAATAAACCTATAAGAAAAACAAAAGTCCCTGAACGTCAAATCAGTAGCGCTGGGAGCTTTGGCGGTGCTACACTATGGACTACACTAGTGAAATCGCGCCGGGCGCACAGGGCGCATACCGTAATAAAACACGAGGAGACGCATATAAATGTTCAACACAAAGGTAGTCCAGCCCTCGAGGCTTGAGCCGGAGGCGAAGTTCAAGTTCCGCTGCCATCCTAAAGTTCCCTGCTTTACAAAATGCTGCTCCAACATAGACATCATGCTCACGCCCTATGACGTGCTGAGGCTCAAAAATCGACTTGGCATCACAAGCGACAAGTTCATAGAAGACCACACCTTCATGCGCATAGACGACAAGAGCAACCACCTGTACGCCTACCTGAAGATGGGCTCTGACGAGGAGAAGCGATGTCCGTTCCTGGAAAGCGCCGAGGCCGGATGCAGCATCTACACTGACCGCCCCGTGAGCTGCCGCTACTACCCCATAGGCCAGGGCCTTGTGAAGGTGGAGGGCGAGGACAAGCAGACCACCCACGAGGAGTTCTACTTCTTCGTGCGCGAGGAACACTGCAAGGGCTACGACGAGCCGGACCAGTGGACCATCGCCTCCTGGCGGGACGACCAGGACTCGGAGCACTACGACCAGATGAACCTTGAGTGGAAACAGCTCTTAATGCGACGCGACCTGCCGGGAGCGGCAAAGCTCGACGAGAACAAGCAGATGCAGTTCTTCATGGCAAGCTACGACCTCGACCGCTTCCGCCAGTACGTATTCGATAGCGGCCTTCTGGACAGGTTTGAGATATCAGAGGATGAGATAGAGGCCATGCGCACCGACGAGGTGGCCCTGATGAAGTTCGGGTTCCGCTACCTGAAGTTCCTGCTCTTGCTTGAGGAAACTCTTCAACTCAAAAAATAAGCATCAACCACGCAAACAAAACTTTTCAAATAAATAAACCAAGGCCGCCCCTACTAAAGACGGCCTTGGTTTTTCCATCATGAAGAGAAATTAGTAGGGTAAGTCCCTTATTATTCCCATATAATTATTTCTAAGATTTGATACAATGATGTATCCTTCAATCACAAGGCACTGCTGAGGAGTTTAAATGACATTTAATATGAAGCTCTGGAAAGTGGAACAAAATGAAGCCCTGAAGGAACTCCCGGTCTCCTCTTTAGAAAAAGAATCAATTCTTGAAGATTGGATAGAAAAGGATTCCTCGATCCTTGGAATGGAACTCCTTATTATTGGTCGTCAGGTAACAACTGAGTTCGGTGGAAGAATCGATCTCTTAGCTATTGATCGTGAGGGTGACATTGCAATACTTGAACTCAAGAGAGACAGGACACCGCGCAATATTGTTGCACAGGTGCTTGACTATGCTAGCTGGATTCGGCGCCTCACCTTTAAGGATTTAGATGAGATTGCAAACAGATATGCTGGAAAGGATCTATCCACCGCCTTCAAGGAATGTTTCGATGAAGCGATTCCAGAAAAAATAAATACAAACCATAAAATGATAATTGTAGCATCAGAATTTGATGACTCTTCTCATAGAATCGTAGAATATCTTGTTGAAGAATATCAAATCAACATCAATGCTATCTTTTTCAACATATTTACAGACGAACAAGCCAAGCTATTAGGTAGAGCATGGTTGATGGATCCTGAAGATGTGCAGGATAGATCTGAATCTCGAAAACAAGCTCCTTGGTCAGGCTTCTGGTTTGTTAATGTTGGTGAGGGGCCTCATCGAAACTGGAATGATAACATTAAGTATGGATATATAGGTGCCGGACAAGGACCGAGATACTCAGCGTCTTTGAAGAAACTGAGGAATGAGGATCGTATTTTTGCATATATGAAAGGGGTCGGGTATGTAGGCTACGGAATAGTACGCGAGCATGCTATAATGATAAAGGATTTCAAACCTAATGATAGTGAAAGAGTGCTACTCGATGTTCCGCTTACCGCTACAAATGCTTCCGACAATCGAGACGATCCAAAATACAGCGAATGGGCGGTCAAAATAGACTGGAAAAAGACTTATCATAAAGAAAATGCTCGCTCCTTCAAGGGTATTTTTGCAAATCAAAATATTGTATGCAAATTGAAGCATAAACGAACTGTTGATTTTCTCATAACACAGTTTGGGGTTGAAGAGTAACCTTTAAAACACACATATGTCGTCTGTGGACAATATGTTGAAGTATCAAATTGTCAGAAAATCTAACAAACGGGCTAATCAGTAATTTGAAGCTGTTCTTTGATCCAATTGGTAGCAGCCTCATCCAGGGGGTACATGCCGCTGTAGTCCTTTCCTCCATATAATTTATCCAGTTTGCGAAGATATTCATATAAGCGAAGGGCATTAACTTGAATTTGACCCGAATATGGGTTATAATCGGGTCAGGTAGTGACCTGATTAGGAGGGGTAAATGGGTCAGTATATATGGCAGGCGCCCGGATGGCCGGAATTCAGATGGGATTCCTCTGAGCTTTTAAAGCCCTTAGGCAATGCGCGTCATATGCAGGGCAGGCTTTTTATGGAGACGGAGTACCTTGGGCTTGGCGCACAGGCAGAGGTGCTGGCCGAAGAAGCCATAATGACCGCTGCTATCGAGGGAGAGAGGCTGAATCCTGATTCTGTCAGATCCTCTGTGGCAAGGAGATTAGGCCTGCCCGAGGCCGGACTTTCTCCGGTTGAGAGGCATGTGGACGGTCTTGTCCAGATGCTCCTGGACGCCACAGGGAACTATATGAAACCGCTTGATGACAGCCGCTTGTTCGGATGGCATGCTGCTTTATTCCCAACAGGGTACTCAGGGTTAAAAAAGATAGCTGTGGGGAAATACAGGTCTGGAAATGCGCCGATGCAGGTTGTCTCGGGCCCTGAGGGCAAACAGACAGTGCATTACGAAGCGCCGCCGTCAGGTCAGGTCAGGCAGGAGATGAAGCGTTTTCTTATGTGGTTGGCATCAACATCCGAGACGGACGGGCTGTTGCGTGCCGCGATTGCGCACTTCTGGTTTGTCTCAATACACCCCTTTGAGGACGGCAATGGCCGTATTGCAAGGGCTGTAAGCGATATGGCCCTTGCACAGGATGAGAAAAAGGGCTGGAGGCTGTATAGCATGTCCTCTGAGATCATGAAGGAACAGGATGATTACTACAATGTCCTTGAAAAAACCTCTAAAGGCAACGGGGATATAACGGATTGGCTTCTATGGTTTTTAACTTGTCTTGAAAGGGCTGTGAGCAACTCGCTTGATAGGGTTGACCTTGTTATGTTGAAGACCAAATTCTGGCAGAAGCATGCACAGGAGAGCTTGAGCCAGCGGCAGAGGAAGGTAATAAACAGGCTGCTGGACGCAGGCCCCGGAGGGTTCGAGGGCGGACTGAACAATAAAAAATATAAAGGCATGACAAAGGTAAGCTCGGAGACCGCTAAAAGGGACTTGGCCGATCTCTTACAAAAAGCAATACTTGTGAAGAGAGCAGGCGGGGGCAGGAGCACAAGCTACGAGCTTGTCTGGCCTGAGTAGTCTGTAAAGAATGTTGTGCTGAAGTTGGAGGCAGCCCTAAAATAAAACGGGCATGGGAAATACGGGTTAAAGCCCCAACTGTTCTTTTATCCAGTCCGTCAGGGCCTCGTCAAGGGGGTACATGCCGCTGTAGTCCTTTACGCCCTCGCGGTTGACCGCGGCCTTGAGGAGTTCCGCAGGCACACCCTCCACGCGCCCGACGGTTGAACTCCTGAGTTCCTTTGTCTTCATGAGCATCAGGGTTGGTGCAACATCCTCCATGTAATCAATGTAGAACATGAACCCATGGGTTTCCCTATATGCCTGCTCCCTGGTCTCGGGCGCAATAAACCGTGACTTGAAAAGTAACTCCGGGGTTACATCAAATCGGACACTGTCTCTGAAGTTCTCTATATTTGAAAGTTCGTCAAGACCGTACACATCTTCCTTGCTCAAGCGTTGCCCTCAGGGCCTTGGCTTCCGTGCTCGGCCTTGTAGGCGTCGATGGCTGACTGCTCAACCTCTCCAAGCATCTCGGCCCTTGCCTTCGTGATGAGTTCAGGAGACAGCTTCAGGGCCTTGGCAACCTCTTCCACGGTCTTCTTGTGGGCGAAATGCATCTCTGCGATCAGCACCTTCAGGGCGTCGTCCACGATGGCGGCCCTCAGGGCGTCGTCCTTAACGTCCAGAAGGCTTGCAGCCTGCTCAAAGGACATGGACTTCTCCACCGCGCTCTTGATGCGGCGCACGGACTCGTCATATAGCTGCCCCTGCTCCTTGGGCAGGTCGTCATACCATGCATTGCTCATCGTCGATAGTCTCCTCTGGCGCAGATTGAATAAAAGGGCCGAACCATAGATTTGATCCGGCCCTTAACGTCAAGATTCTCTTACAACTCTTCTTAACAGTTAGCCTCCAAAAGGCTTGAACATGAACATCATGATCATGCCAACGACAAAGGCATAAATAGCGAGCGACTCAACAAGGGCAAGACCAACAATGAGGGTCGTCATGATCTTGTTTGATACGCCGGGGTTGCGCGCAACGCCCTCGCACGCACGGCCAATACCGAGGCCCATGCCAATGCCCGTGCCAAGGGCCGCAAGGCCGATAGCCAGCCCGCTGCCAAGAACAACCATGCCAAAGTAGAACGACATGCCACTTTCAGAAGCACCTTCAGCGGCGATCGCCATAGGTGCAAAAGCCATGATCATGAACATGGCCAACAGCATAACTGCAAGTGTTCTCTTCATACTTACTTCCTCCTGATAATGTGACTTCTTAGATATTAATGAGCTTCTTCCACCGCCCCCGCAAGATACAGGGTCGTCAGAAGAGCAAACACAAAAGCCTGGACAAAACTTACAAGTACGCCAAGGCCAAGCACGAGCGAAGGCACGATAAAAGGCACCATCACTGCCAGGACTCCAAGCAACGTGTGCTTTGCAAACATGTTGCCAAAGAGCCTGACCGAAAGCGTGAGCGGCCGGGCCATGTGCGAGAGCACCTCCACCACGAACATGAGAGGAGCGAGAAAAATAACCGGCCCCAGAAAATGCTTTATATATGAAAAGCCATGCATCCTGAAACCCACCACTTGATATAGGAAGAACACTGGCAGGGCCATAGCCGCTGTCATGTTAATATTGCCCGTGGGCGAGATGAAGCCCGGGATCAGGCCCATGAAATTGCTCGTAAGGATGAACAGGAAGAGCGTGGCTATGAAGGGAAAGAACGCCCTGCCCCAGCGCTCGCCGATGGTCTCCTGGGCAAGGTTGAGCATGGCCTCCGCAAGCACCTCCACAAAGTTCTGCATCCCGCGCGGCACAAGGGCCATGCCGCCCCTCAACATGAGCGCGATCCCGATAAGGATAAAAGACGCCAGAAAGGCATAAGAAACGAAATGCGGGACCGGTATAAAATCAAGCCACAAGAATTCTCCTTGCATTAAGGCCTCCTTAGTTACAGCACAGTGTGGTATTGCAGACAAGCTATAATACTGGACATGTCACAGAAAGGTCAAGACTTTCCAGGCCAGAGGCTCGCATGCATCATCAGCTGCCTTCCGAAACTCAAATATATTCAATCATATCAAGGCGTTTACGCCCATATATTTATATAGCTATCAGAAATATTCAATCATTAGCCATCATCGCGCAAGGGCCTTCCGCACCAGGGCTAGGCAATGAGGAACATCCCACACTTCCCGCACTTGGGCATGGAGGAGAGCCTGGCCTTCGGAAGCCTGTTCTTCGCCCCGCAGTTGGCACACGCAACAACTACGCTCTCAACCTCCTTTTTCTCAGGTATCAGGCTCGCCCTGACGGCCTGCTCCTGCTTCTCATCGTTCTCGACAATAGGCGCCCCAAGGGAGGTTTCGTACATGGAGAGGTCCGGCCCCTTGAACTCTCCCACAATGGAATGCAGGAAATGTGAGAAGGCCTTGTCATAGGCAAGTACCTCAACGCCCATGCCGTCCATGCTGTGGCTCAGGCTATACGCGCCCTTGACACTCCTGCGCACCACCCCCCTCATCCTGGTGCGGACGCCGTCGGGCAGCGTGGTCGTGATATCGATGCTTGAGCCCGGAGGCGCGGGCTTCCGGCACTTGATGAACACCCCCTGCTCTGAGAGGTCCTTCACATAGCCCCGGCCAATGGACTTGTCAGCCCCCTTAAACTTCACCTCAAGCCTCTTGTGATGCCTCTTGAACTTTCGTTTGTTCATGCAGCCCCCCGGCTGATATCCATGCATTAAATGAAACACAAACCTGTCCACTGTCTCTACTGTGATTATATCCATAGGTTATGCACACACGCAACCGTATTGCTTTGTTTAAGCATCTAGAACAACCCCGGCAGCCACAACACGATGGCCGGCACGAACGTGATGAGCATCAGGACGCTCACCAGCACCACGATAAAGGGCAGCACCTCGCGTATCACAGGCCCCATCGGTGTCTTCGTAAGCCCGGTTATCGTAAACAGCAGCATCCCAAAGGGCGGGGTGGACAGCCCTATCATCATGTTCAGCACCAGGACCACGCCAAAGTGCACGAGGTCTATGCCCGCTGCCTCGGCCACAGGCAGCACTATGGGCACCACTATTAAAAGAAGCACCATGGTATCGATAAAGCATCCGAGCACCAGGAACATGATATTAAACAGAAGCAGCAGCGCCCACTTGTTCGTGGTCAGGCCAAGCAGAGCCTCAGTAGCCCTGGCAGGAAGCTGCTCAAGCGCCACCACATGCCCGAACACGAATGCCCCGGCTATGATGAACCCCAGCAAGCCGGTGCTCTCCACCACGTCCCTCATCACATCATACATCTGGCGCGCCCCGAACTCGCGGTACACCAGCGCAAGAAGCACAAGCGCGTAGAGCGCGGCCACTGCCGCAGCCTCGGTGGGCGTGAACGCTCCTGAGTATATCCCGCCAAGCAGTATCACAGGGGTCATCAGGGACAGGAACGCCTTCTTAAACGCCACGCGAAAAACTGCCCACGTGGGCCTTGGCCCCCTGGCGTATCCCCGCCTCCTGGCTGTCCACGCGATAAGCCCCATCAGGGCCGCGCCCATCAGAAGTCCCGGCACCACGCCCGCCAGAAACAGCGCGCCCACGGAGGCGCCCGAGAGCATGGCGTATATCACCATGGGGATGCTGGGGGGGATGATAGGTCCGATGGTGGCGCTTGCCGCGGTCACAGCACAGGAGAATGGCCTGTCGTATCCCGCGTCGTCCATGGCCTTAACCTCCATGAGCCCGAGGCCCGATGCGTCCGCTATGGCCGAGCCTGTCATGCCGGAAAATATTATGCTCGCCACTACGTTAACCTGAGCCAGGCCTCCCCTCAGGTGGCCCACCATCACCCCGGCAAAATCAAATATCCTGTTGGTTATCCCCCCGGCGTTCATCACCCGCGCGGTGAAGATAAACAGCGGCACCGCCAGTAGCACAAACTTGTCGTTGAATCCCATGACCATGGTCTCCACCACCACGTCAAGGGGTATGCCCTCCACCAGAAAGTACACAGCCGAGGCCGCCACCATGGAAAACGCCACAGGCGCGCCCAGGGCAAAACCGAGTATAAATATGCCTAGCCATAGCGTGAGTGCAAGCGACATCAGCCCTCGCCTCCAGCATCCTGCGGGCCATACACAAGCTCCTGCACGTCGTCCGCTGTGCGGAGTGCGAGGTGGAGGATTATCAGTCCCATGCCAAGCGGGAAGATTGCGATGACCCACGACCACGGAAGCCCGAGGGCCGAGCTCCTCACGCCCGATACGAAATCCATGTACCCTATGGCAGGCCAGATGGTGAGCGCAAATATCACTATCAGAAATATATGCAGAAGTGCGCTGAGCGCAGCCTGAGCGCGCGCTGGCATGCGCTCTGCCACCAGGCCGAATGAGATGTGAGTCCGCTTGCGCGCGGCCATGGCCCCGCCGAGGTAGATGATGAACACGTAGGAGTAGATGGATAGCTCAAAGGGCCAGACCAGTGGGTCGTTGAGCACGTAGCGGTAGAACACCTGTAGTATGACCGCCCCGAACATGGCTGCAAAGAACAGCACCCCGAGGGCTGTCTCAATCCTGTAGAGCATGTCCTCTATCCTCTGTCTTATGCTATGGGGCATCCTCATATTCACTGGATATTATACCTTCTATTGTTTTTAATAGAGTGTTCATTCTCGCACCCTCGAATTTCTCTAAGCGTTTGAATTTCAAGTGCAAATGGGGCCTTGCCCCTGTTCATTTTGTTCATTCTTTAACTTCCTCCTTCTAAGAGTGAATCTTCGCTTGCCAGACCGGGGGATTCGGCTTCCCTTGCCGTCATTCCTAAGAAGGCCTTGGTCGCGACGACTCGGAGCGTCCTTTAATGTCATTCCCGCACCGACCGGGAATCCAGAAGGCATATCCAGTCCCGCAGGCCGTCTCTTGCTTGCCTTTTCTTTTATGTGTTCGAGGTTGGAGGTCTGAAATCCTGTAAGCGGTTGATATTCCAGTGTAAATGGGGCCTTGCCCCTGTTCGAGGTTGTTCGAGGTTGTTGACTCATATTTGCCTTGTCGTCATTCCTAAGAAGGCCTTGGTCGCAACGACTCAAAACGTCCTTTGTTGTCATTCCCGCGTAGGTCGGAGCATTCTCGCGCGAAGAGTCGGCGCATCTTCTCGTGTAGAGTCGCCACGACTCGCAACGACCGGGAATCCAGTAGGTATATTCTGTCCCGTAGTCCATCTTATGGTAATGTTTGCCTCTCATATGGGCAAACATTACCACGTCTATACTGACATTGTCCATATGACACGTGTCAGTCAAAATGTGTCACAAACCATAGTTACTATATGGCCTCTAAGACCATATCAACAAAGGATTTCCCTTAATGGAAAAGACCAGAAAATCTTAACTTTAGTTAGTAATTAATTTAAAACTTTTTTCTTAAATATACTGTTTTCAATACTATAGTTGGATTTTACGAACTGTAGTTAGTCAAATGTGACAAAAGATTCCCCCTCTAAGAAAAGTTGGAGCTGTGCGACAAGTCAGCGCATCATCTCGCGACGAGTCAGCACAAACTCTCGTGCAGAGTCGCCACGACTCGCCACGACTCGCCACGACCGTTTTTATTAACTCTGGTTAAAGTTTTGACTGAAATTAATTAGGATGTGACCTGATTCATTCGCACTTCCTTTTTTCCTTTTTAAAACCTTTGCTCACTTTATTGTAGAGAGTTAGTCGCGTTATGACAGATGTGCAAAGAAGCCGCAGGTTTTTTATGCAGCTCTTTTTGTAGATATGTCGAAACGAGTCGCTCACGACCCACATCGAGCCTCACTCTACACACATCAGCACGCCAGCATATAATAAATCCTTGGAAAGATTCTCCCTTTAAGAAAAGGCATTGAAAAATAACTTCGGTTAATATTTAAATTGAATTAAATTGGGATGTGTCCCTAATTTACATTATTTCCCTCTTCTGATTCACACCTCTAATCCGCTTATTTCACGAGTTCTGATTTGCCGCAGATACAAGCCAGTCGATACGACTCGCCACGAGAAGTCGCGCAGTCGTATAAATATACTTCGAGCGGATTACGACAAAGTAGATGCTGCATATCCAGGCCCCTAAGTCCGTCCGCCAATTAAAATATCCGTGCCAGAAGCCCGCCTCTTACTTAGTTTCAAGCTGGACCTTTTCAGGGCTTTTGAAGATATTGATCGTATACCTGGTCCCCTCTGTTCCGTCTATCTCCATGTTCCCACCAAGCTGTTTCACCAGCGCGTTTACTATTCTGAAGCCCATCTTGCCGGACTGGGAATCCTCAAAACCCTCCGGCATGCCACGGCCATTATCGCGCACCACAAGCCTGAACTCGTCTTTATTAATCTCAGACATCTCCACCCATAGCTTCCCCTTGTCAGTTTCCCTGAAAGCGTGCTTCAGTGCATTGGTGACAAGCTCGTTGATAATGAGGCCGCATGGGATCAAGGTGTCCAGGTCCATGGATACGTCGCCGATGCTCACCACCAGCTCTATGTGTTTCGTCCCGTCAAGGTATGAATGGAAAAGGTTCCCAGCCAGAGACTGGACATAGTCCCTAACGCTGATATCCGCAAGGTTGCTGCTCTGGTAAAGCTTCTCATGCACCAGGGCCATGGCGCTTATCCTGTTCTGGCTTTCCCTGAGGGCCTTCAGCGCCTCGGCGTCCTTGACGTTCCGTTCCTGAAGGCTGGTAAGGGACATTATGATCTGCATGTTGTTCTTCACGCGGTGGTGTATCTCCTGGATAAGCACGTTCTTTTCCTTAAGCAAGGCCCTGAGCTCGTCTTCCGTCATCTTGCGCTCGGTGATATCCTGGGCCGCTATCACCGCCCCCCACATCTCGCCGTCTTCGTCATAGATCGCTGAGGCGAGAAAATACACCGGTATCTCATCCCCGAAGTTCGTCCTGAAGAACTTTTCGTCACTGATAAGAAAGCCGAATTCTTTCAGCTCCTTCATCTGCTCCGCATCTATGCTGACCACTTTCTCAATGCCCTGCCCCGCAAGGTCCGCCTCGCTCTCATATCCCAGCAGGTAGCAGGCCGAGGGGTTCACGGTCACTATCGTTCCCTCTGCATCAACGACCATCAGGGCTTCCTTCATCGCGTCGATGATGCTTTCCGTGTATCTTCTTGCGGCTATCAGGCTGTCCCTCGATCCCTTCATGTAAGCGATCATTTTGTTGAACGAGTCCGAGAGGCTCCCTATCTCGTCCCTGGAATCTACCGCGCTCTTCACCTCCAGGTCCCCGTCAGCGGCCTTTCCCATCAGGGCCGAGAGCTCCCTCACAGGCTTGATCACTATCATCCTCAACATGATGGTCAGGGCAATAATGATGGAAACCGCAAAGATAAACTCGATCATTATCAACTCACGCCTGATCCTTGATATGGCCTGCTTTATCGTCCCCAGGTCCGTGGTAAGCGCTACCGCACCAACGATTATTTTGCCGCCTTCTTCCTCCACTTTTATCAGGAAAAATCTGCTAAAAAGGTCCTTCTCAGCATGCCAGTAGCCTTCGCCGCCATAGCCTTTCTTGAGCATGTCGTCGATAATGCCAGAGTGCCATTGCGACGACTCTGTGCCTGCCTTCTCACTGTCTGTATGGGCCACTATCCGGGCATCCGTGCCATAGACCTCCGCGTGGTCCACCCCATGCACTTGAGCTATCGTCACGACCAGTTCCTGTACGTACTTTTTGTGCGAAGACAAGTTCGAGAGGATGTTACTTGCGCTGTTTTCAAGGACCCTCCCTATACGCATGGCATTGCTCTTCACAGCTTCCGCATCCGTGCCGGAGCCGTATTCCATGGCAAGGTTGACCACCCCCAGTATCTCTCCTTCGTGTCCGCCAATAGCGTCCAGGACAGGCATGAAAAGCTCATACTTGTTCTCCTCCGGATGCTCCATGGTCAGGGTCTCTCCGGTGAGCACGATCCTTTCTGCGTACACTATGTTCGCCCTGTCCTCCGGCTCTTTATCTACAAGCTCCCTTTCGGAATGGGCAATGACCCTGGAGTGCCTGTCATATATCTCCACGTATTTCACGTCCGAAAGCATGGCTATATTTTCGGTCTGCTTCTGTATCTGCCTGCTGTCGTTTCGTATCTCGGTGTACGCCTGGTTGAGCTGCTGCTTGAAAATGCTGGCTATGTGCCTTGAATTATCCATGAAGGAGGATTGCATATTTGCGGACTCGATCCTGAACACGACATAGAAACCGGGCGCAAGCACGACCACGATGGTCAGGACAATGGCTGATATTATCTTTACGCTAAGGTTAGGTCTCATTGGGCAGGGATGGAATCAAGGATGAGCTCCACAAGCCTCTCCGGCTCGTCTTCCATTATGAAGTGTCCACCAGTCTCTATTGTTTCAAGCCGTGAGCCTTTTATCTCGCTATGGAGCCTTTTTGCGATGACCTCTTCCAGGTACGGGTCAGCGTCTCCCCTTATTATCATCACTGGCATCTTAAGCTCAGCAAGGCCGTCCGCGATCTCCATCAGGTGCTTGTTGTCAAGGCACTTTGCCAGGTGCAGGAACCCGTGCCTGCCCTCCTTTGTCCTCAGGGGCCTCCTGTACATGCGCATGAGCTCCTCAGTTACCCTGTCTTTGTGGTATACGCCCTTCTTGATTATCATCCTGAAAATGCCCATGTCCATGGCAGCCAATGCCAAGTGCCGGATTAAAGGCACCTGCATGGTAATGATGGGCTGTACGGGCCAGTAGTCATAACCTATGGAATTTATCAATACAAGGCTGCTGACGAGTTCCGGCTGGCGCACAGCGAGTATCTGGCCCACTCCCCCGCCTATGTCATGACAGACAAAATGCGCCCTGTCTATGCCAAGCCTGTCAAACAGTTTTTTGATCATCTCGGCCTGTGCGTAAATCGAATAGTCCACTCCCGCGGGCTTGTCAGAGTCCCCGCACCCCAGCAAGTCCACCGCTATGACATCGAACTTTGCAGAAAGGTCCGGGATGAGGTTCCTCCAGATGAAAGAGTACGTAGTGATCCCGTGGACAAGGATCATTGTCTCTCCCTGTCCCTGCCTGTGGTAGGCGATTTTATATCCATCCAATTCAACGAATTCGGGCATAACTGCACCTCATTCTCCCCCGCATGCGATTAGCTCTAATTCTAGCAGATTTAGAGACCCTTGCCTACTACAACTGAAAGCATGGAAAGTGAGGGGATCACTTGGATCGCAATACACACTCAAGCTCCTGATGCCGCACATCCAGCCCCGCAGCGCCAAGGCCACTTACAGTTCACGCTCACTCTTCTAACCGGGGAATTCGGCAGGTGCTCTGGGCCTTACCCTAATCATATAAGGAATTCGGCGTTTAGAGGGTGCATATACTAAGGAAGGGCCTTATGAAGGCCATGGAGTGCAAATGTACTTAGAGCGGTTCATGGCGCAGTAGATATGCTTTAACGTACCTCCACGCGGTTAGGCCGCAGAGTATCTTTGAAAAGGCAAGTAACTCACACCCCGAAACCTGGGGTCACAACATGGAATCATGGCCCCCGAGACCACGGGCAATGCACTCGGCAACGAGTCGTACCTACTGGTGCATCCATCGCAGAAGCACGTCTTTTATTTACTTTTCATTTCCGCGATAAGATCTTCTTTGGATATGACGCCGTTTTTTATGAGCACGTTTATAAGCGAGACCAGTGTTTTCTCAATGATTATGGGGGCCCGCTTGTTCTTGGGCATGGCCTTTGGATGGTCTGGCTTTTTCTCTGATAGCATGTCCATGTGATGGGCCGGCATCAGAGAGGGGTCGGGTGCATCAAAGTTCACTTCCTCCTGGGCCTCCACAGCGCCAAGGGAGGGCTTGAGTTTCTCAGAATCCGCCTCATGGATCTCCACAGTGCCGCCCTCGTCTATCTCGACGGTCTGGCCGAATGTATCAGGTGCGGGCATGGAAGCGTGCTTTTTCCTCTCCATCTCCTGGACCACGTTCTCAAACTCCTGGTCCTGGATGACTTCCCTGAAGTAGTATTTCCTTATGGCGAGCTTTATCTCCTCAAGCTCGCCAAGCACTGGGTTCAGTTTCTGTCCGGTGGTGAACTCCACCTCGTCTATGACCTTGAGGTTTCCCGGGTCGGCCATTGCAATGGTGATGATCTCGTCCTTGACCGCAAAGGGGAAGATATTGTGCTCCTTGGCCACCTCGGGCTTTATGAGCTTTACTGCGTTTGGGTTTACACCTTTCTCCCATATGGATACGAACTCAACGCCCATCTGGCGGGCCAGCACCCTCAAGAGGTCGGCCTCGGATATGAATCCCTTATCCACCAGCACCGAGCCGAGCTTGCCGCCCCACTGCTGTTGTTCTCCAAGGCCGGCAGTGAGCTGGTTCTCGTTTATGAGCCCCGACTCGACCAGCAGGCCTCCAAGTTTCTTCTTCATGGAGAATCCCCCCGCACAAGTTAACACAAAAGCGCCTTCTCTATTTATATGTTACAGATTTCTGAAGAAAATGCGAACTAATCTTTGATCTGTAGATTTCAGTTTCTCTATTTGCTCCTTGCTGAAATCAATTACTTGCCTGGCCGGGTAACGCTATATCCTTGACAGCAAGGCACATTAGAGAGAGAATCTAGTTAGAGGGCAGCCGGGACCTATAAAGAGAGCCCGGCGGAGAGGAGGACGGTATGAACGCACTAGAGCTGGCCATAAGAAGAAAAGAGAACGCCATCGTGCATTACAGGAAGGTAATGGATGACTGCGGACACCCCTCCGGCATAAAGATGTTTCGCGTGGTGCTGGATGAGGAAGAGCGCCACCTTGACGCTCTCAAAGGTATGGCCATGGATATGGAGGCCGGCCTCAAGGCGCTTGGGGACGTTGAGAACCTGGCCACCATCATGGATAGAATGCGCACGCACGAAGGCCCGGACGCGCCGGTGTGCTCCCTGGACGAGATGGAGGCCTTCAAGGTCGCCATGGACATGGAGAAGGACGACTTCGAGTTCTATAAAGAACTGGCGGCAATGACCCGCGACGAGACCGAGAAGGCCCTGTTTGAGAAACTCGCCGAAGAGGAGAAGAAGCACTATGATGTGCTCCTGGAGACACACTCCTTCCTCACGGACACGGGCAACTGGTTCATGTGGGAGGACCACAGCATAGCCGAGGGCTAGCCCGAGGCTGCAAGCAAAGGGGGCGTGTTCCAAGTGCTATCCAGGACCGCGCGGTGATATACTAAAGCGTCATGGACAGTGAAAAGTACGAAGAGCCCGCGGACCACGTTCCCCTCTGCCCCATATGCTATGGGGAGCTCCGCAAGGAGCAGAAGGCCAGGGGAGGCTGGGACTGCGCGTGCGGGGAGTACGTGCCAAAGGGTTGCCACATCCCCCCGCGCCTGGAAGACCCCACAGGCTGCAACGCGCTGGCCCATATTGCAGAGATGGCAAAGGACAAGCCCCCTGAAGACTGATGCGGGCTACCTCAGGCTCCTTGCCTCTGAGACGGCTAGGCGCTCTTTAGACTTTGCCAGGCGCTTGAAGTAATCCCTGGCCTTTGCCATGTCCTTCTTCCGAAGCGCCCCCAGCAGGTCGCCCTCAAGCTCCGCCTTCTCAAGCCTCAGGTAGTAGTCCATCATCTCCATGAAATGCGCGAACACAATGTTACCGGTCAGGATGGGGTGGTTGTTCGTGACATTGTATTTCGGGAACATGGTACCGTGCTCAAGCTCCACCTCAAGGCCCGCCCGAAACCGCTCAGAGTCCACCTTCATCCCGCCCTTGTCTATATGTTTGAGTATCTTCCTGGCCTCGGCAAGCGTCACGGTGGCCTTTTTCTTCTTTGACCAGTCGCTTATACCAATGGCCTTGCAGACCTTCCCTACCTCATGCTTTGTAACATATTCAGGCAGCTTCATAAATCCCTCCACAGTATAGATTTTATTTTGCAGGCAGGGTCTTTGAGAACTCAACGCCCTTTCGCCTTGCCCGCGGCTATTGCGCTATTCCTCCGGAACCTTCACCTGCACGCTCTGAAGCCGCTTGTAGTAAAAGTTCTGCCCGTAGAGCACGCTCACCGGGTTATGGCCGGTTACCCTGTCCTTGACAACAAGCGTGGTCACCGGGGCCTCGGAGTACTTGGTGAAGATAATATCGTGGCCCACGCACAGGCCCACTATGATATTAAAGTCCGCCCCAGCGCGGTTTAAGAACCTGGCCTGCGCCACCGGGTTGCAGGCGGGCTCGAAGGTGCCTGGGCGCACCTTCTCCTCTTCTTTAAGCCCAAGCTCAAGCTTGTCAATGCTCCCGGCTTTGCAGCAGACGCTCAAGGGCTTTAAGCCCTGCGCCGACAATATGTCCGCAAGCCTCTGCGTCTCGTCAAGCAAGCCTATGCAGGTGGCTATGCCAATCTTGTGATATCCCATGAGCTTGGCAAAGGCTATGGTGTCCTCCACCCGGGTCCATCGGGCGTTGACCGCGTTACTGCCGGGTATGGGCTCATAGCAAAGGCCCTCAACCTGTCCGGCCACGTGCGCCATCTTCGCGTCCTGGCTGTCGCCCCTGTACAGGGCAAAGCTCTCCTGTACAACATCCCCATGGTGCTTTGCCGGACAGCGCTCAGGCTGCGGGGGGCCTTCCCCCGGCCCGGAGCTCCAGCAGTTGGTTGCCCCCTTGCTGCGCCAGACCGCGCCGCACTTGCCGCATGCAAAATCAGTATGCTCGCTCATGTATCGCGCTCCTTCCTTAACAGAAGTTCTGTGTAGCCAAAACTTCGTCCTTATCCGTAATAGAAACCCCTATGCCCTGTTCGAGAAAATAGGGCGTAAGAATATTGTTACGGTGTCCGGTGTTTTCCATCCAGGATTTGACTACCCGCTTTGCTATCTCGTCATTGCTCAACCACTCTCGGCCCTCTATCTTGTCGTCTTTGTAGAAAGTATCACCATAGGTGTGTCCCATATAAACATTTTCAGCCCCGCTGTAATAGACTTTCCCAACCCAGGTCTCGCACTTGAACCCAGCACTTTCGTACCTGTCACTAAAGGAACCCGTAGAGGGGCTCTGGTTCGCAAAAAACCCGTTCTTACCCATATCCGTGCTATGCAAGTCCGCAACTCCGGCAATGGTGTCATTCCATCCTAAAGCATTTAATCCCGCCCTCTCCCGCTCTATGTTTATATGCTTGTGTATGGCAAGGGCTATCTCATTCGTATCAAGCCCGGGAGGGCCTGAGAGGTCCAAAGGACTGATAGAACGCCCGGAGCATGAGGCCAGCACCAGAACTGCTGCCAGAACTACTACCGGGACTACTGCCGGAGCTACTGCCCGAACTACTGCCCGAACTACTGAAAGTGAAATTACAATATTCTTAAACACGGCAAACACCCCCTATTTAGAAGACTGTATCTTCTCGTACATGCCACGCCCCCAGTCCTCCTCAAAGTCCTTATAGCTCTTGAGCGCGTGGCGCATGAAGGCCTCCCGGTCCGGGTCGCGGATTATTATCATGCCGTGCTCATCCTCGAACTCCTTTACCAAAGAGGCCTCGCCCGCAAGCACAATGGTGTTCTGGCTGAGGCGCGCCTGGCGCAGGGCCTCCATCACCCATCCCTTATACTCATCCGGCATCTCCTGCCAGAGTTTCTCATTTATCGAAGGCCAGACCATCCCGATCTGGTGGCTCGTGAGCACTATGTACTTTGTCACCTCGTAGAACTTCTGGGCCTTGTTAGTTGGAAGCGGGTTGTCCTGCCCGTCCACCACCCCTGTCTTCAGGGCCAGATACACCTCTCCAAATCCAAGAGGCGTGGGGTTTGCCCCAAGTGCGCGGCCCATGGCTATCCACTGCGGGGAGTTCGGCATGCGGAGCTTCACGCCCTTCATGTCCGCTGGCGTGCGCACGCCCTTGTTCCTGAGATTAAGCTGCCTGGTGCCAAGGTACCACACCCCAAGCGGACGCACTCCCTGCTCTGCGGCCAGACGGTCAAAGTACTCCTTGCCAACCGGTCCGTCCATGACCCTGTACATATGGTCAAGGTCTCTAAACAGATAAGCCGCCCCGAATATGCCAAGGCGCTTGTCGAACTGGGCCAGAGAATTGGGGTCTGTAAATGTCATGTCCAGCGTGCCGCGCATAACTCCGGTGAGCTGGGTCTGCTGGTTCCCGAGCTGGCCGGAGTGGAATATCTCCACCTTAATCTTCCCCTTACTCAGCTTCTCTACTTCTCTAGCGAAAATTTGAAGCCCCCTGACCTGCGGCTGCTTCGGGCCTGCCACTGTGTTGAACTTGAGAACGAATGCTTCCTCTTTCTTTGCACACGCTGTTGCCAGGAGGGCCAGCGCAAGTACTGTCACTAAAATACGAGTCAAGCGTATCATATATATACCTCCATATATACTCCATGAGTTTCGCTGGATGTCCCGTCTATATTACCATGCCGTTACCACATGGCTGAGTGGGCCAGCCCCGACATTTGGCTACTAGCGCAAACCCACTGGCAAGGAATTTATCCATAAAAGGTGCCCATGGCACCCAGGAAAAGGTACCCATGGTACCCAGGAAAAGGTGCTCATGGCACCCAGGAGCTAGGAATATTATTATAATAGGGTATGGACATCAAGCTCCCATCACTTGGTAAATGCCCGCTATGCGGGGCTACGTCTTTAAAGCCCAGATACCAGGGCATCAAAAGGTACAAAAGGTCCTATGACGTATTTGTGTGCACAGGCTGCGGCCTTGGCATCACACACCCGGCACCCGACCACGCGCACCTGACCAACCTTTATTCCTCCACAAGCTATCGCGACAGGGGCGGCAAGCGGTTCATCTGGCCTGTGGAGGCGGTAGTTCGTCAGCTCCGCACGGGCAGGCTGCAAAAGATCGAGAGGTTAAGCAACAAGGGCCGGATGCTGGATGCGGGCTGTGGCCGGGGCCTGATGCTCGCCATTGCAAGAGACAGGGGCTGGGAGGTTGTTGGGCTGGAATTCAATGCCGAGACAGCCGCTCCGGCACGCGATGAGTTCGGCCTGCATGTCAAAACCGGACGGCTCTCAGATCTGGGTTTTGAGAAATGCTCTTTTGATGTCATAACCTTCTGGCACTCGCTTGAGCACCTTGAGGATGCTGTTGATGTTGTGCGAGAAGCTGCAAAGTTGTTAAAACCCGGCGGGCTGCTTCTGATATCCGCACCGAACTTTGAGAGCCTGCAATCCCGCATGAGCGGGCCTGACTGGTTCCATCTGGATATTCCTTTTCATATGTATCACTTCTCTGCTTCGAATATAAAGAGACTTTTAAGGAGCACGGGCCTTGAGGTAGTGCGCGAGGAGCATTCCTGCCTGGAGTTCAATCCATTCGGGTTCATACAGAGCGCTTTGAACATGGCTGGCTTAAAGCACAACCTGCTCTATGAAATATTAAAGACCGGCAGCCTCCGCCCAAAAGGTAGTGAAAGGGCAGACACGGGAGACACCTATATCACAGCGCTCCTGCTTCCCTTTGTCGCGGTGGCCTCTGTATTCTTTACAGCCCTGGAAGTGCTAGTCAGAAGAGGCGGGACTGTAAACATCTACGCAAAGAAATCCCCCCTGATAAAAGAACGCCTCCGCAAACCCAGAAAATATCCACGCGCAGTCGGAGCAAACCTGTTCATGAAACAGAAGAACCACCAGGCAAAAATGCCCGACTAATGTAGTGTCGGACATGTAGATTAATTAAATGAAGTTGACCTTAAACTCTGCAATAGGATATTTCCAGCGACTATGACAAGTCAAAGGATTCCAATTAATAAATAACTTCATTCCTTGCGCTTCCCCTATTCTGCCCTTATGCCCTTATGAAGGTCAGGGAATTTGTGACGGAGGGCAAGATTCATTTTAAGATAAATGCAGTTGACCTTAAACCCTGCAACAGGATATTTCCAGCGAGTATGACAAGGCAAAGAATTCCAATTAATAAATGACTTCATTCCTTGAGCCTCCCCCGTTCTGCTTTGACTGGGCATCTGGGCCGGTGCATCTATCCTTGCAGTTTTGCGCGCCCATGCGTGAACGATGGCGCAATATGGCTTCAGATAAAGTGTAGACTCGGAGAGCGGGTTCGTCGTACCAGTCTGGGTAATACAGATAATGCGCGCGCATCCGGCATCATGATCTTAAGGAAAAGTAGAACTGCCCTTTCTTGGGTACTTCTTTGGGCAAGCAAAGTCGTTGTGAGTCGCCACGACAAGTACCCCCTGGGGAGTGGGGGAGGGAACACCCCACTTAAGATAAATGCTGTTGTTCATTATTGATTAGCTGAAAAATATAAACAAGTCCGCGTGCGTGCCTGCCCGTACCAGTGTCGCGACGACAAGCAGGTCGTGAGCGACTCGTGCCGACGTGCCGAGGGCGGACTTGTTTATTTAATCCATCTTGAAGCAAAAAAGCATCCGCTCAATTCCTCCAAGATCAAACACAGTCTCTACGCCTGAGAAACCCTCGGCCTCAAGCATCCCGCAAACCGCATCCGCCTGACCCGCTCCTAGCTCAAGCGCCAGGAAGGCATCGCGATCCATATACCTGCCAGCCTCCCGCGCTATCACGCGATAAAAGTCCAGACCGTCCGCGCCCCCGTCAAGCGCGCTTCTGGGCTCAAACTTGGCCACCTCGGGCTCTAAGCCGTCTATCTCCCCGGCAGGTATATAGGGAGGGTTCGAGACTACCAGGTTAAAACTCTTGCCATGCGCTGGGGAGAACCCCTCGCCTTCCAAAAACTCAACGTTATTTGTCCCAAGCTTATCCGCGTTTTCCTTTGCATACTCAAGCGCCTTCCCGGATACATCCGTGCCGGTCACGTGGGCCTCAGGGAACCTCCTTGCAAGCGATATCGCTATGCACCCGGAGCCCGTACACAGGTCAAGCACCCTCTTGGGTGCCTCAACTCGCTTAGCAACCTCTGCAACCAAAAGCTCGGTCTCAGGGCGGGGAACAAGCACACCCTTGCCCACGCTGAAAAGAAGCCCGTCGAACTCCACAGTACCCGTAATGTAGTTCATGGGCTCGCGCCCTGCCCTGCGCTTGGATGCGTCCCTGTACTGTTCTGCCTTTTCTTCAGGGATGATCGGGTCGTTGGTGTAGATGTCCTCCCGGCGGATGCCGGTGATCTCGCAAAGCAGGGTCTCAGCCTCGCGCGGCGCATCGGCAATGGCGCTTGCAGCAAGGCGGCTGGCAGCCTCTGCCATAAGGGCCTTGGATCTTATTTCTTCTATCGCCAAAATTATTACCTCAACTCATAGGGATCATATATCCCCATTTCATATCTTCCTTGCCATAGCTTTGACCTATTACAGACCTTAACGGTTTCTGATTTGCTGTAGCTGGAAGGAAGAAAGCATGAAGGGGCCACGGGCCCTTTTCTAACGTACTTCGAATGCTTTATTCCGACCCAGTCGGCACGACTCGCTCACGAGATGCAGTAAATCAGAGCCAGTTCAGACGGACTTCAGCTGCTCCTGCTGGAAATGCTCATGCACACCCTCAAGGAGTTCGTCCAGCTCCCCCTCCATTACCTTCTCCAGCTTATGGAGCGTAATGCCGGCCCTGTGGTCCGTGACCCTGTTCTGGGGGAAGTTATATGTCCGTATGCGTTCGCTGCGGTCTCCAGAGCCAACCTGTCCCTTGCGTTCCTGGGCGCGCTCGGAGTCCTGTTTTTCGCGCTCAAGCTCATAGAGCCTTGCCCTCAAGACCTTCATGGCCTTTTCCTTGTTCTTTATCTGGCTCCTGCCGTCCTGGCACTGGACCATCACACCGGTGGGCTCGTGCACTATGCGCACTGCCGAATAGGTGGTGTTCACGCCCTGCCCCCCCGGGCCTGAGGCACAGTATGTGTCCACCCTCAGCTCGCTCTCGTCTATCTTGAGGTCAACCTCCTGGGCCTCGGGCAGCACCGCAACGGTTGCCGCAGAGGTATGTATGCGTCCCTGTGTCTCGGTGTTCGGCACGCGCTGGACCCTGTGCACCCCGCTCTCGTACTTCAATATGCGGAACACGTCCTTGCCGCTTACAGTGGCCATGACTTCTTTAATGCCGCCGATGCCGGTGGGGCTGCTCTCCATGGTCTCCACCTTCCAGCTTTTACTTTCAGCGAACTTCGAGTACATGCGGAACAGGTCGGCCGCAAAAAGCCCGGCCTCGTCACCGCCCGTGCCCGCGCGTATCTCAAGGATAACGTTCTTGTGGTCGCTCTCGTCCTTTGGCAGGAGCATTATCTTCAACTCCTGCTCAAGCAGCGGAAGCTGGGGCTCAAGCTCATCAAGCTCCGCTTGCGCCAGCTCCTTCATCTCGGCATCGTCAGCAGACTCAAGAAGCTCACGCGCGTCCTCCACCTCCCCGGCTATGCGCTTGTATTGCGCAGCGATCTCCATCACAGGGGCAAGCTCGCTCTGCTGCCTGCCCGCCTTCTGAAATTCCCTCTGGTCCTTTATCACTGCCGGGTCCATGAGCTTTTCCATCAGCCCCTGGTATCTTTTTTCCAGCTCCTTTATCTTCTCAAGCATCAGCTGTTTCCTCTTCCATCGGCGGCACTTCGTTTTCCATTTGCAGCACTTCGTTTAAGGCCCTCAAGGCCACCTCCACCTGCTGCTCCGTGGGCTCCCTGGTGGTCAGGCTCTGTAACAGGAGACCGGGGGCCATGAGCGCTTGCATCACAGGGTTATGTCTCATCTTGTCTGAAATTTTAAGCGCCTCATACGATAGCCCCGCCACAAGGGGCAGCAGCACCACGCGCGCCAGGAACTTCCATAGAAAAGGCCACGACTGCGGTATGAAGGAGAACACGAAAATACTGAGCACCATCACGATCAGCAGAAAACTCGTGCCGCAACGCGGATGCACCTGGCTGAAGCTCATGATATGCTCTAAACCCATGTCCTTGCCTTCTTCAAAAGCGTGGATGACCTTGTGCTCGGCCCCGTGGTACGCAAACACACTGCGGATCTCTCCCCAGAGCCCGATGAGCCCCACATAGGCCAGGAACACAACGACCCTCACAATGCCGTCCACTGTATTGAACACGACGGAGCTCTCGGCCACAACAGGCAATACCATGCCCATGAGCTTAGTGGCATATAGCGGCAGAAGGATGAACAGCACCACCGCAAGCCCTATGGAGGTGACCACGGTCATGGCAATGGCCCCCTTGCCCATGGGCTCGTCCTCTTCCTCCGTGGCGGTCACTGCGGAGAACTCCAGCGCCTGGACCCCTATTATCAGCGCGTGAAATAAAATGAGCACGCCCCGCACAAAGGGTTTTTTAAACAGCCATGGAACTGGGCGCAGTGGTACGTTCTTGACCTTAATGTCCCCGCCTGGGCCGCGCACTGCCACGGACCATCCCTTGACACCCTTCATCATCACGCCTTCTATAACTGCCTGGCCGCCTACGTTCTTCAAGTTACGTCTCCCTTATAACCTTATTATTGAAAGAGTCTGCCAGCCACGGGCTGGACTTCTATTAAGCTCTCTCTACATTCAAGCCTAAGTAAAGGGGGTCCGTGACCCCCACGCAAAAAAGCCGCCGCGCACCACAAGAGGTAATGCGCTGACGGCTTTGGTTCTAAAGTAGCTACTTGTCTAGTTTAGCGTACTTCCTCTTGAACTTCTCTACCCGGCCCTCGGTGTCCATGATCTTCTGCTTGCCGGTGAAGAACGGGTGGCACACAGAGCAGATGTCCACATGCATCTTGGGCGTTGTGGAGCGGGTAGCAAACTTCTCACCGCAGGCACACTGTGCCTCAGCCTCTTCGTACTTTGGATGTATTCCTTCTCTCACGTCACTCAACTCCTTCAGGGTTTTCTCTATTTGTAAGCAAATATTATAGTAACTCACGCAGGGTTTTAGCAAGCGCCACCCCAGTATATGGGAGATATATGAGGGGTATATGGGGCCTGTTTCTGCCCCTGTTGCCGAGCCTGTTGCCGATCCTGTTACACGGTCCTATTGCGAGGACAGCCTTCCCCTAAGAGCCAGGGCCACAAGAGCGCTCACCCCGATGGCCCCGCCAAGGGCGATTAGCGCATATACAGGCTCGTTCAGGGTGCCCGGGCGGAGGATAAGCATCCCGCCCACCGTGAGCATCATCGTGCCTGCCACCAGCTTCAGCACCCGGCCCTGCCACTGGGTCAGCTTCCATGAGCCCATGGTAAAGGCAAATACAAGCACCACAACTGCCAGCGGGAGCACGTAAACCCCTGAGAACAAAGCAAGATACAGGTTATGCTCTGCGCGCCCCAGCCCTCGTGAGGCAAGGGCGGAGGAATAGGCCACAGGTATGCCCGCCGTACAGAGCACTGCATAGACATTTGCCACAAGGGCCAGAACGGCAGCTCCGGCCAGCACCCCAAATGACGAGGGCATGCGCGCGATACTCCTCATGCGCTCCATGATCTTCTGCTTGCCCGCCTCCGAGAGCCCCACGGCCCCGAACCTCCCAGGCGCGATAAAATCCTTTATATTCAAAAGCCCAAGCCCAACAGCCAGTGTCCCGCCCCCGAGCGTAAGCCACTGCACCCGCCCAAGCACCAGATACAGGTCAAGCACCGCTGCCATGAACAGAAGATAGATCAGGGCTGAATAGGCCACATATGCCCCGCCAGCAAGCAGGATGCGCCCACGGCTGCCGGAATGTACGATAAAGCTCAATAGAAACAGAAGCACATAGAGCGTGCAGGGGTTAAGCCCCGCCACAAGGGCCATGGTCACGGTAAGCACCGGAAGGGCTCTCTGTGAGTCCGCCTTCCCGCCCCTGTCAACCAGATTTCCCGCACCGGAGGTGCCCGGCTTGACACCAAAGGCCGCCGCTGTAGTCTGCCGCTGGGTTGTGGGAGGGATCTGCTCAAGCCCCAGCTCATAGCGTATGGCATACTCCATCAGGGCCTGGTCCCCGTCCTGGAACCCCGCGAACGCAGAACTCCCTATAAGCGTAAGGGGCACCACTGGCTGGTTGAGCCCGAGCCTCCTGGCAAATTCCTCCAGCACCCGGGCGTTTGAGATGTTCTGCCAGGTCTCTATGGCCTCAAGCTCGATCCGGTTAGGGTACTTTTTCTGCATACTTTCGAGGAAGACCTCCTCGCGCGAGCAGATGGGTCACCCCTCGCCCCAGAAGAACAGGATGTCTACTTTTTTTACTGGGTCCGGTGAAATGTGCTCATCCGCAAAGGAAGGGCCCGAAAATATGCTAAAGGCCGCCAATTGGGTCAGGACAAGCGTGGCAGCAAATGCCGCTGCCAGAGTGTCAGATATTTTTCTCTCCATTTCCATTTCGCCGCCTGTAGAGGGTCGCCAGCACCCACGTCAGGGCCACTGTACCCTGGAGCAGATTCAGAAGTCCCCTCCCATTCTGTAAGCTTACGCGAACCCAGGCCAAAAGTGAAGGCCAGCACCACCGTGCCCGTGAGATTTTGCGTATTCTGTAATGCGTAATGAAATATTAAATTGACTTGCCGCACCCATCTGGGGTACTTTTATTAATGACACTGGAAGCCAAGATAGCGCTTATAGCGGGACTTTTCTCCCTCTCATTCATGCTCAACCTCCCCATGGGCATGCTCCGCGCTCGCACTGAGAAATTCGCCATGAAGATCTTTTACATCCACGCCGCCATACCGATCATATACTTCGGCAGGATGTTCTCAGGCCTGGACTTCCGCTACATCCCGGTATTCCTGGCCGCCGCCGTCCTTGGCCAGATATGGGGCGGCCGCATGGGCCTTTGAAGGGGTCACGGACCCCATTTAGACTGGAGCGTCCAGCTTCAAGCCTCCTCTTTCATCCGCACAAACTGGAGCGCCCAGCTTCAAGCCTTTTAAGGATAAATGCCGTTGACCTTAAACCATACAAAAGAAAATTCCCGGCGACTATGACAAGTCAAAGAATTCCAATTAATAAATGATTTCGTTCCTTGAGCCTCCCCCGTTCTGCTTTGACTGGGCATCTGGGCCGGTGGTGCCACAGGCACCCTCTTCTTCCGTTTTGCGCGCCCATACGTGAACTCCAGAGCAATATGGCTTCAGATAAAGGGTAGACTCGGAGAGCGGGTTCGTCGTACCAGTCTGGGTGATACAGATAATGAGCGCGCATCCGGCATTCAGATCTTAAGGAAAAGTAGAACTGCCCTTTCTTGGGTACTTCTTTAGGCAAGTAAAGAAGTACCCCCTGGGGAGTGGGGGTGGGAACACCCCACTTAAGATATATGATGTTGTTCATAATAGGGAGACAAGTTCGCCTGCCTGGTCGCGACGACTAGTAGGGGCGGACTTGTTTATTAATGAAATAAATGAATTCCTTAAGCTTCCCCCGTTCTGCTTTGACTGGGCATCGGTGCCGGTGCCTCAATCCTTGCAGTTTTGCGCGCCCCTGCGTGAACGCAGAAGATAACAACTTCTAATAAGGGTAGACCTGAAAGGCGGGTTCATGATGCCTGATGTTTTCCCATAATAAGAGCGCGCATCCGGCTCGCGATCTTA
>SDBV01001398.1_pt1 | contig 36404 bp, 47 predicted proteins | sample 2277081 | NCBI WGS metagenome assembly SDBV01 (sample SAMN10402039, study PRJNA504765) | marine sediment metagenome | isolation source: marine sediment core GS10_PC15, 223 cmbsf | place: Arctic Ocean: Southern Knipovich Ridge | collected 2010 | reverse complement strand
GGCTGTATCGTTTTAGGAAGCTATTGGAATGTGTAATGTAATATGGCGGGGTCAAACTAGGGTTGGGATTAAGCAAGAATTAATAGAATTAGCTGCTCAAACGGGCTGTAAAGAACTAGCCATTGGTGTTGAAAGTGCTTCTAATGACGTGAGAAATTTGATTGAGAAGAGAGCGACATTCGACGAAATAAGGAAATTCATAAATTGGTCTCATGATGGTGATATTAAAATAAAAATGTGTTTGATATTGGGGTTGCCCGGAGAACCCAAGGACATTGTCTCCCAAACTCTGAAATTTATCGATGACCTTGAACCGGACTTTGTGGCGTTATCCGGGTTTTGTCCAGTGCCTGGATCAGATATATATAATCGATCTAAGTATTTCGGAATTAAAAACATTAATACAGACTGGAGCAAGCATTTTCATTTGGTATTTAGATATTCTAATGAAGAGCACTTTGGGCTACCCTTTGAGTATGAGAAGCATACTCGTTGGGGCCAAGCTTTTACTCGAAGGGATATTATTGCAAATATCAAGCAAGTGCAGACAATACTGAGAGATCGGGGGATGACGTATTGATCAAACAAGAAGTTCTTAAATGTTTTTCTGGATCTATGGTATTAGTTACGGGTGGTACAGGCCTTATTGGCAGACAGGTGGTTTCAATTCTTTGTGATGCTGGGGCTGATGTTACAATTGTTTCATTAGATGATATTCAAGTCGACCAACGAGCAACTCATTTCTTTGGCGATTTGTCTTCTTTTGAGCTATGTAAAGACATAACGGTAGATATGGATTTTGTTTTCCACCTTGCTGGTATAAAAGGGTCCATTGAAGCGACTAAATCTTATCCAGCCAGTTTTTTTGTGCCTTTACTTATGATGAACACCAATGTACTTGAAGCATGTCGGATCAATGAGGTTTCTAAGGTGGTTTATACTAGTTCTATAGGTGCGTACGCCAGCACAGAAATATTCAAGGAAGATGAGAGATCTGACGAGCCACCCATGGATATGTACCCGGGTCTTGCCAAGCGGATGGCAGAGAAACAAGTAATGGCCTATCGAATTCAATATGGATTGGACAATTTTGCTGTAGTACGTCCTGGAAATGTTTTTGGGCCGGGTGATAGCTTCGACTCTAATGCCATGGTGATTCCTTCTTTAATGAGCCGCATCCGTAGGGGCGAGAATCCGGTGAAGATTTGGGGTGATGGAACAGCAATACGTGATTTCGCTTTTAGTAAGGATATTGCCGAGGGCATTATATTGGCTTTATATCATGGAACTGGGTCTGGCTTTGTAAACCTAGGTAGCGGCATAGGATATTCTATCAAAGAGTTGGTAGAGATTCTGCATGATGTTACTGATTTTGAGCATGAGTTTGATACTACTAAGCCATCAGGGTTTCCTAAGCGAGTATTGGATATTACCGTGGCCAGGAATATGATTGGATACAACCCAACAACTTCTTTGCTAGACGGGCTAAAGGAAACATGGCAATGGTTTATTCAGAATGAGAATGAGTTCAAAAGCAGAAAGAACTATTTCACATGATTGATTGTTATAAGACCAAATTGGGATTATGGGTGATTACTCCAACTGTTTTCGAGGACTTTCGAGGAAAGTATATTGAAACGTATAACGAAGAGATATATAAGTCTGCTCTGCCGAAGGTTAATTTTGTTCAGGATGATATATCTTTTTCTACTCGTCATGTATTAAGAGGTATTCATGGTGATGATTCTACATGGAAATTGATTTCCTGTCTCTATGGTAAATTTTATTTGGTCGTAGTCAATTGCGACTGTAATTCCGAGGACTTCCGAAAATGGGAGAGTTTTACACTGTCTGACGAGAATCATCTTCAGGTGTTAGTTCCGCCGAAGCATGGCAATGCCCATTTGGCAATGAGTGATGAGTGTATATTTCATTATAAACAATCTACTTATTACAATCGAAAGGGCCAGTTTACATATAAGTGGAACGATCCCGATCTTGACATTTGGTGGCCAGTCAAAAACCCTATTATTTCTCAACGGGATTCGTGAGCAGCATGGTAATTGTGGGTATGGTACAAATAAACAACAGCTTTGCCCATCAAGATTACCTGCCATTGGCTATAGGTTTTTTGATGTCATATGCTCAGAAGAATGTTCCTGATATAGATAGTTTTGAATTTATTGTTCCCATTCATAAGAGGATTCCGGTTGAGGCAGCGATATTGCATCTTAATAAAGTTGACATCCTTGCGATGAGCCTGTATGTATGGAATTTTAGGCTATCAGCAGCAATAGGTCGTAGGATCAAGGAGGTTAAACCAGAAACAACTATTATTGTCGGTGGGTGCTATGTGCCAGAGTCCAATACTGAGAAATTTCTACGACAGAATGAGTATGTTGATTTTGCCGTAACCGGAGAAGGCGAAATTGCTTTTGCGTCAATATTGAAAAATTATTATAGCAGGAACTGGACTTCGGTCCCTTCATTACACTACATTGATGATGCGAATCAGTATGTCAGGACTTCTCCATCACTCCGAATAGAAGATCTTAACCTAATTCCCTCACCCTATTTGGGGGGAGTTTTTAAACCGTTGATGGACGCAAACTCAGATGTGGATTGGATTGGCCTATGGGAAACCAATAGGGGATGCTCCTTTAAATGCTCTTTTTGTGATTGGGGAGCAGGCTCAAAGAATAGGATGTCAAACTATAGTATAGAACGATTATATAGTGAGATAGATTGGTTTACCGAGGCTAACATAAAGTTTGTCTACTGCTGTGATGCGAACTTTGGACTGTACAAAGATCGAGATTTGGAAATAACAATGCATTTTGCCGAGAATAAGAGAAAGTACGGGTGTCCAGAGGCGTTTTCTGTCCAAAATACCAAGAATTCCACAGAAGCATCTTATAATATACAGAAGATATTGGATCAAAACGGATTGAGCAAAGGCGTGCCAATTGCTTTTCAGTCCCTACACTTACCTACCATCAAAGCCATAAAAAGAGGGAACATCAAGCTAGAAACCTTTTTTGAACTGCAGAAGAAATTTACTGAAGACGGAATTAAAACATTTTCTGATATTATTATTGGCTTGCCCGAAGAGACTTATAAAAGTTTTACGGAAGGCGTCTCTACGCTTGTTTCTCTCGGTCAACACAATAGAATACAGTTTAATAATTTATCTATTCTGGCAAATTCTGAAATGGGAGACTTAGCATATCAATCTAAATATGGCATGGAAGTCGTGGAAGCCAGAATTATTAATATACATGGAAAGCTAAATAGTAGTGATATGGTTGAGATGCAGCGATTGTCGATATCTACATCTACTATGCCACGGAAAGATTGGGTGAGGGCTAGATCTTTTGCCTTTATGATTGCCTTATTACATTTCGATAAGATTCTTCAGGTTCCATTCGTAATCCTAAATCATTATTTTTCAATCAACTATGAAGATATTATAGAACGATTTTTGAATTCTTCGCAACCAATTATTGAGGAACTATCTAACTTCTTCTTCGATAAGGCTAGGGCGATTCAAAAGGGAGATGTCGAATATTGCGAATCCAAAGAGTGGTTAAACATATGGTGGCCAGCTGATGAGCTGATGTTTATAAATTTAGTTACTCAAGGCAAGCTGCATGCATTTTATCAGGAATCCAAAGAGCTGCTGATTGATTTAGCAGGTCGGAATGGGGCAGTTTGTCCAGAAGGCTTGATTGAAGCGGCCATTGACTTCAATAAGTGTTTGTTAAAGATGCCTTATCTTTATAATGATATGGTGTTTAATTCCAGTTTCAATATTGGCGATATGTATCAAGGGTCGCTAGTGTCAAGCACTGTTGCAATAGAGGAAGGCTTCTATCAGTATCATATTCAGCGAAGCGAAGAAAGTTGGAATTCCTGGGAAGATTGGTGCAAGTTGGTGGTGTGGTACGGAAACAAAAAGGGAGCATATCTTTATAATTACGGGGGGTGAATAGTGTTTAATGGTAAAAATATTTTAGTGACCGGTGGGGCTGGGTTTGTTGGGGTGAATCTAATAAACAGTCTTCTAAAATCTGGGGCACATGTGAGAGCCACTTTACACAGCAAGAGCAAGGTCATATTCGATAACAGAATTGAGTATATTCGATGCGATCTTACTCGGTCAGAAGATTGTAGATCGGTGACTGCAAATATGGATTTGGTATTTATGTGTGCTGCGAATACTTCTGGAGCGGCTGTTATAGAAGAGTCTCCTCTAGTTCATGTTACTCCTAATGTTATTATGAATACATTAATGCTTGAGGCGGCTTATGCTGCTAAGGTTGAGAAGTTTCTATTTATCAGTACCAATACCGTATATCCCAACACTGAAAAACCCGTAGCAGAAGACGAAATGATGAATGGGGAGTTGTTTGAGAAGTATTTTTGCGTTGGATGGATGAAAAGATTTAGTGAAATTCTATGTGAAATGTATTCGCAAAAAATCAAAAATCCAATGAATGTGGTTGTTGCACGGCCCGGAAATATCTATGGAGAATATGACAATTTCGAATGGCGAACATCTCATGTCTTACCTGCTTTAATACGAAAAGCTGTGGAAAGGCATGATCCATTTGAGGTGTGGGGAGACGGAAGTGATATAAAGGACTTTATCTATGTAGGTGATTTTGTGGACGGTCTGCTTCTGGCGATGGAGAAGACATCTTTCTATGATCCCATCAATATAGCTTCTGGTGAGTCCCATAGCATAAATGAAGTATTATCTTATATACTTAAATCTGCTGATTATGAAAATGCTAATGTAATCTATAATGCGTCCAAGCCAACAATGATTCCATCGAGAAGACTAGATATATCTAAGGCCTCTAAATTGGGTTTTAGGCCAAAGGTCAATTTAGAGGAGGGCATAGACAGAACAGTACAGTGGTACAAAAATCGAGGAAACCATGTCTAAAATCAATGTGCCATCGTTTAATCGGTTGAAGGCCTTGGTCGTCGGTGACATCATGGTTGATGAATATGTGGTTGGCGAGAACTATCGAATGTCTAACGAGGCTCCGGTTCCAATTCTTAAGGTTGATTCGTTTGAAGTTAGACTAGGAGGTGCTGCCAATGTAGCCAACAACTTAAGGCTCTTAGGATGTCAGGTAGAATTGAGCGGAATTGTTGGATCTGGTCGTTCTGGAGTTAGATGTGAAAAGCTACTGGCCGAAGCAAATATTGGGACTCAGTCCTTGGTCTATGGGGAGAGATCCATTACAACAACAAAAACGAGGGTGTTAATCAACAATTATCAAGTTGTTAGATATGACTATGAAAATACAGAGTTAAATAATGACGAACGAGCGTTAATACACAATAAGCTTTCGGGGGTTGAAGATGACTTTGATTTTATTGTGGTTTCTGATTATGCGAAAGGAGTCATTTCTGGGCATGTTATGGACTTGCTGAGACGAATTGATAAACCTATATTTGTCGACCCTAAACCCCAGAATAAAGAATTGTATGATGGTATATTTTGCATGACTCCCAATAAAGAAGAATTTGTACAGATGTCTGGGGGGGATTCTCAAAACCATGCTTTGAGAATGTTAGAGGAGTTAAATTTAAAATATCTTGTGGTTACTTGTGGAGGAGATGGCTGTTATGTGTATCAATTTAAAAGAGAGCACATACAGTGTCATAAGCGAGACATTGTTAATGAGATTGGGGCTGGAGATACATTTATCTCGGTTTTTGCTGCGGTGATTATGTCTGGGCTGGATTTGAAACAGGCAGCTGAAATGGCTAATGTGGCAGCCGGAATTGGTGTCACTAAAAAATACACTAATGTCTGTTCTTTTGACGAACTGGACAAAGCTTGGAGAAGCAATGGATCGTAAATGGGTTCCCACTATCGCCGATTTGATAGATCGACTGTCTATTCATCAGTTGAAGGAAGTGTTTGTCCCTGATCGAAAAGAGAAATATGCCAAAGAGATGAAAGATATCATGCATGATATTAATCTTCTTATTCAGGAGAGTGAAATAGATATTACAGCGGACATAATTCGTGCCATAATAGTGTTAGCTCAAATGAATACGCATATTTGGTATAATGAACAGGAAGCTAGAAGTGGGGAAAATCAATCACTAGAGAAATTAAAGCTAAGCCATGGCCTCAATGGACTTAGAAACAAGACCATGAATTACATATTGGATCTAGTAGGATCGTCAGATAGACGAGATTGGAAGGTAGATTGTCTTGGATCTGAATTTAAAGATTGGCAGATTAGTTTAGGTGGCCTATCTGCTGATTAAAAAGGGCATATTTGGAGATTAACGGTGGATATAGGAATTGTAGGACACGGCGTTGTAGGGAAAGCTATTGCTTTTGGCTTCGCTAAATTGGGGCATAAGGTGAATGTCCATGATATTAAGATGGATACCTCGTTAGATGATTTGCTCGAAACGCAGATAAATTATATATGCGTGCCTACTAACTCCAAAGAAGATGGGTCTTGTGATATCTCCATAGTGGAGCAGGTAATAGGTGATTTGACAGGAAAGAGATATGCAGGAATTATTGCCATCAAGTCAACTGTTCCGCCAGGGACTACAAATCGACTGATTGATCAATATGGAGCAAATATTTGTTTTGTTCCCGAATTTCTGAGGGAGAGGTGTGCAATTGCTGATTTTACAGAAAATCATGATGTGTGCGTCATAGGAACAGACTTAGAACACTGTTTTCAGATAGTACGAAAATCTCACGGAACGTATCCTGATAAGGTTTTAAGATGCAGCCCGGAGGAGGCAGAAGCATGTAAGTATTTTGTAAATGCCTACAATGCGACCCTCGTGACTTTTGCGAATGCCTTCTATGAGTTATGTACGAAGATCGGCGTGGATTATTCTGTCGTAAAGAATATTTGCATAAACCGGAATCATATCAGCGATGACTACTTGACATGCAACGAGAATATGCGATCTTTTGGAGGAACGTGTTTGCCGAAAGATGTGCGATCTCTGGCGTTTATGTGTAAGAAGCGTGGAGTCAAGGTAGATTTTTTTGATAGTATTCTCACCGAAAACGCCAAGTACAAAACAACTGTTTTTGATGGAATGAGGAAGTGAAAAGGATTTTAATTACTGGCAGTCAAGGGTTCATTGGGTCTTATCTGTGCCAGGATCTTCTCCGCCACAAATATGAGGTTGTGGGCATTGATAATTTCTCTAAATATGGATGGATATCTAGGCCTCAGGATTGTCATCCAAATTTTACCTTATTTGATCACGACGTAATAGACATTGAGGATATTTCTTCTCTCGGCGATTTTGATACAATAATTGCTGGTGCGGCTATGATTGGAGGTATCCAGTATTTTCATAAATATGCCTATGACTTACTTGCGACGAATGAAAGGATTATGGCATCAACTTTTGATTATGCTATTAAGCAGTTTCGTCAGGGATCATTGAGTAAAATCGTAGTTTTGTCGAGTAGTATGGTTTTCGAAAATACTGATGTATATCCCACTCCGGAAACTCAGGTGAAACTTAGCCCACCTCCATCGAGTACATATGGATTCCAAAAACTGGCGGTAGAATATTTTTGCAAGGGAGCCCATGAACAATATGGGCTCCCTTATATTGTTATTCGCCCCTTTAATTGTATTGGGGTAGGGGAAGGAGAAGCGATTGGCGAGGAACAGGTATCTCAGGGTAATATTAAAATGCAACTGAGTCATGTGGTTCCTGATTTGATCTACAAATGTCTTAAAATTGGTAGTGATGGTCCTCTTCCGATTTTAGGAGAGGGAAAACAAGTTCGCCATTACACACATGGGGCGGATATTGCACGAGGGGTTCGCATGGCCATGGAAACCCCCGAAGCGACAAATAATGATTTTAACATATCTTCTAATGTTTCTACAACTGTTATGGAATTGGCTAATTTGATTTGGGACAAGATTTATCCCTATGATGACTTTCGTTGTGTGCACGAGGCTCCGATGAGATATGATGTTAGAATGAGATCACCAGATACTACGAAGGCGAGAGAAGTTTTAGGATTTGCCTGTGAAATCTCATTGGATGAAGCGTTGGACGAGATCATCAAGTGGGTAAAAAATACGATGGTGAACTAAATGCCTAAATTTTACGTTATATGCACTAGGAATAATCAAGGGCTATTTACCAACTTCCTCCACACGCTCCATTATCTTCATAAAGCCGAAAGGAAGAGCAGAATACCTATTGTTTATTGGTTTGGGGGGGCATATTCTACCAAAAAGAATAGACACAGAAACATTAAAGGCAAGAACATTTGGGACTATTTTTTTGAGCCAGTATCTGAGTATTCGGCTGAAAAGATGTTTAGAAAATTTCCTCGAAATAAATATGGACAAATAAAATCGAATGATGATAAATATCAGGTGGTTTTTCGTTATAGGGACCAGGGGGAATCATGGGAACCTAAAGGAATTTGGGATGCAGAAAAATATCCTCCTGACGTTTGTCTCAATAATCCTAGCAGAGAAGGGAGAATATTCGTCCACAATATCATTAAGAAACATATAAGAATTCGGGGTTTTATTCAAAAGAGAGTAGATGAATTTTATAACAAGGAAATGAAAAAACACCATGTGCTCGGCGTGCATATTCGGGGGTGCAATGATTTGCAGCCCGCACAGGGGCATAAAATAATGACGAGATATATCAAGGCAACTAGCAGATATATTGATAATCGCTCCGATGTGAAGATATTTGTTGCTACGGATTATGCAAAGTCACTAACTCGCATGAAAAAAGAGTTTGGAGATCATATTATCTCAGATGAAAACGTGAAGAGGTCTCAAGATGGCAATCCTTTACAGTATGGTAGTCGTCCCAAAAAACTGCATCGTCCAGGTGGGCCTCAAGTGGGAGAAGATGTGATTGTCGAATGCTTGTTGCTGTCGAAATGCAATTACATGATCAGGGGATTTTCTAACGTTCCTTCGTGTGCTACGTACTTTAACCCCGATTTGCCTTCGCTTTATATATGCAAATACAACAAGGCAGATAGAAAATATCTGGGAATTAAATAAGAGGGGCGTACTATGAGTGAATTAGTTGTAGTTATGGGTGGCGGTGGCTTTATCGGTGGACACCTATGCAAAGATTTATTGCGACAGGGGTACTCAGTTCGTTCGGTTGATATTAAGCCTTTTGACGAATGGGAACAACTTCATTCTGATGTAGAGAATTTGCAATTAGATCTTCAGTTACTTGAAAACTGTCGTTCGGCTGTTAAGGGGGCGTAAAGAGTGCTGGGATTGGCTTGCAATATGGGAGGAATGGGTTTCATAGAGAACAACAAATGTTTGTGTATGCTTTCTGTGTTGATTACTACTCATGCCTTGATAGCATCTAAAGAAGCAGGCGTGAATAGATTTTTCTATTCAAGCTCGGCATGCATCTATAATATTAATAAACAATCTGATGCGAATATAACTGCCCTTAAAGAGGAAGATGCTTATCCTGCTATGCCGGAAAAGGGGTACGGCGACGAAAAATTATTTTCTGAAAGAATGTGTGAGTGTTTTAGAGAGGACTTTGGCTTGGATACTAGAGTGGCTCGTTTTCACAACATCTATGGTAGCCATGGAACCTGGACAGGCGGTCGGGAGAAAGCCCCTGCGGCTCTGTGCCGAAAAGTTGCGGAAGCAGTGTTATCCGGAAAGCATGAAATAGAAATATGGGGAGATGGAAGTCGTACGAGGTCATTCCAGTATATCGACGATTGTATTCATGGAATTAATTTAATTATGGAGAGCGATATAACAGATCCTATTAATCTGGGTACAAGTGAATTGGTTACCATTAATGGATTGGTCGACATTATTGAAGATATTGCTGGCGTGAAGCTTAAGAGGAGCTATAAGTTAGACGCACCTTTAGGTGTGATGGGAAGAAATAGTGACAACACAATGATTAAACGACTCCTAAACTGGGAGCCAAGCATTCCTTTAAAAATTGGTCTAGAGAAAACGTTTAAATGGATATATGAACAGGTGAGGAAACAGCATGGATAAACGAGCATTAATCACGGGAATTACTGGCCAGACAGGCTCATATCTTGCGGAACTTCTTCTCAATAAAGGATATGAAGTACATGGAATTATGCGAAGGTCTAGTTCCTTTAACACCAAAAGAATAGATCATATTTTCCAAGATGAGCACTCCCTCAACCGAAACTTCTTTCTTCATCACGGAGATCTAACTGACCCTTCTTCTCTTCTGAAAACTATTCGTAAAGTGAATCCCAATGAGGTCTATAATTTGGGTGCGCAATCGCACGTGAGAGTTAGTTTTGATATTCCCGAATACACCTGTAGTACTGTGGCCATGGGGGCACTATCTCTGTTGGAGGGAATTAGGACTATGGGGATGGGTTGTAAGTATTATCAAGCGTCGAGTAGCGAGATGTTTGGCAGCTCTCCTCCTCCACAAAATGAGTCTACGCCATTTTGTCCTCAAAGTCCATATGCCGTTGCCAAATTGTTTGCTTATTGGCAAACGGTTAATTACCGTACAGCATATAATATATTTGCTTGCAACGGAATACTTTTCAATCACGAATCAGCTCGTCGCGGCGAGACCTTTGTAACCAAGAAAATAACTCGTGCTGTTGCTCGGATTTATCATGGAAAACAGGATAAACTTTATCTAGGGAACCTAAAAGCCAAGCGAGATTGGGGTTATGCTCCAGATTTTTGTGAGGCGATATGGTTAATGCTGCAGCATCATGAACCAGATGATTATGTTATTGCTACGGGGGAGAGCCATACCGTAGAAGAATTTGTAGATTTAGCATTTAACATAGTGGGACTTAATTGGAAAGATTATGTTAAAATAGATCCAAAATACTTTAGGCCCAATGAGGTTGATAGTTTATGCGGAGATTATTCTAAGGCAAAGAAGATTTTAAAATGGGAGCCAAAGACGTCTTTCGAAGAGTTAACTAGAATCATGGTCGAGTCTGATATAGAGGCCGAAAAATAGCGTGGACAGAGCTTGTAGGATTTGTGGTCGAATAGGTTTGACGCCATTCTTGGATCTTGGCGAGCAGCCATGGTGCAATGACTTTATAACAAAGGAATTTGTAGGCAAAGAGAAGACTTATCCGCTAATAATTTGTCTTTGCGATGCCTGTTCCGCAGTTCAAACAAGCCACACAGTAGCCAAGGAAACCATGTATGAAGACCATCTGTATTTATCGGGTATTACTCAATCCATGAAGGCCCATTTTAATAGGGTGGCATCTAAAGTATGTTCTTTGGTTGACAATGGGTTAGTAGTAGACATTGGTAGTAATGACGGTACTTTGTTATCTGCATTTCTTAGCAGGGGCATGAGTGTGTTGGGGGTGGATCCTTGTGCTAGTGCTGCTAATGTAGCAATTCGTAATGGCATTGAGACAAAAATCAACTTCTTTGACTTGGAAGTAGCGGAAGAAATCCTAGATGGACGAGGGAAAGCCCGAGTGGTGTCTGCTGCTAATGTTTTTTATCATGTTGAAGATCTTCATTCGATTACTAAGGGCATCAAGAGATTACTCCACAAAGATGGTATATTCGTGATGCATGGGTCGTATTTGCCAGCAATTATGAAGAAAAAAGCATTTGATATTATGTATCACGAACATTTGCTCTATTACAGAATGCAAACGCTACAAACTTTGTTGGGGTTCTACGACCTGGAAGTATTTGACGTAGATGAAGAGCCTCAGATTCACGGTGGGTCGATTGTGGCATTTGTGGCTCATCGTGGTGCCAAAGAAACTAATCCTAAGGTAGGCAAAATGGTTCAGGACGAAATAGATATCGGATTCAACGATTTGTCGATTTATCTGAAATTTGCGGAAGACATAAAAGGACTCAAAGAACAGTTAGGCAACCTGATTTCCAGTCTCCGTGGATCCATCTATGCGTTTGGGGCTCCGGCGAAAGGAACGGTTCTGTTGAATTATTGTGGTTTCACTTCTTCGGAAATCGCATTGGCATCAGAGGTTAATAAACTTAAATTTGATAGATATATCCCTTGCACTGGGATACCCATTATGGACGAACAGAAAGTAGAAGAGCCGGATTACTACCTTATGCTCTCATGGAATTTTAAAGAAGAATTCTGCAAATCAGATATTTATACTTCAGGGAAGAGAAAATTTGTCATCCCACTCCCTAAACCGGAGATATTGTCTGCTTCCACAACTGGTGGGTTCCCGTGATTTTAGTAACAGGCAGTCAAGGCGGTTTGGGGCCATTTCTCATAAAGTCCCTAAGAAGATCCAACTATGAGATATTGGAGGCGATTGGTGGGGATCTGAGGGATCCTGCATTTGTGGAGTCATTCCGGGGCAGGGTCGACAAAGTGATACACTGTGCCTCTACGTGGACGGGATTCAACCGAGATTTTGAAATCCTTCATAATAATTCCATTATTACTCTAAATCTTCTCACCCTACCAGGAATAACAAAGTTTATTTATGTTTCATCTGGATGTGGGATGGAAATTCCAGAGTCCGAAATAGTATTCCATGACAACGCTTATGGTTTATCTAAGGTTTTCTCTGAGAGGGCAGTTCAAATGGCGTCTGAGACCAAGGGGTTTTCCTATACTATTTGGCGTCCTTTTCATATAGTTTCTCCAAGGGAGAAATTCTGTCCTGGAAAATCCCATATTTGTACTAATCTATGCAAAAAGATCATTGAAGATGAGGGGGAAGTTAATCTTGACGATCTGGACAACAGTAAACGACTTCGACTTACGTGGGTAGAAGATGTTGCGAATTGTATCGTCAATGAGATGAGTAATCTTTTGGCGGATGATGCAGTGTTCAATATAAGTACTTTTGAGAGGTGTTCTGTTCGTGATGTAGCTCAGCAAATACTGTATTGTCTTAGGCGAAAAGAGCAGGGGTTCAGTAGTGAAAATCCTAATATTAATAAAGCATTTATGAAAATCTATCAAGTTCTCGGATGGCATGCCGAGACGAGTTTTTGTGACTGTATTCGTAAATACATTGTGCATAAATATGGGGATATAGATGTCAGACCGAAAACTGCTAAAGAACCCCTATGACAATGATATTAGCCTCATAGTTCCGTCCGTGAATTTTAAGTTGTTTACAAAGCTCTATAAGTCGTTAGTAGATCGATGCTCTAACCCGAAACGTGTTGAGCTGCTTTTGAAACTAGATAGCACTAAGAATGTTCAGGAATTTTATAATTTGGCGGATCAAAGCCTTTTTGATTTTAAGATATTGATTTATCCTCAATACCATGGGCGTTTTTCATTGCACCATTTCTTCAACGATTTAGGTGCAATTTCATCGGGAAGCATATTATGGCTTTTAAATGATGATGCAACTGTTGTGGGCGGGGAAGACTGGTATCAAGCTCTGATGCGGACTCGGGATGTTTATCGGGATAATATCTATTGCGTTATGGTACCGTTTGATAAAGACGAAAAGGGCAGGGGCATGATACCCACTCCTGCTATTAGTCGGGAGTGGTACAACCTTTTTGGATACGTGACTGCTTTCCCTAACTATGACAGGTGGCTTTGTGAATTATCTAAACGGGTGGGAAGACAGGTGGTTTTAAGCAAAGACCAGATAATAATTACCATGCCGAAAGGTCATCGAGTTTTGAGCAAACAGGATCGTAAGGATATCTTCTATCCTCGTTTTGAAAAAGTATTAAAGAAGATCAAGAAAAAGATTTCATTATGAAACTCCTTTGCATTACACCTATAAAGCACATTCGGAATGCGTGGAAATCCCTCTCATCTTGCGGCGAAGTTATTTACGAACCAAATGCAAGCCTTCAGACTACTCAAGAGTTGATTGTGCAAGAAAAAGTGAAGATTTTATTTGTTAATCCGAATGAGATGTCTTTTCGTCTAACATCAGAAGTTTTGCGGTATGGAATAGAAATCATCTGTACGGCTTCTACTGGTTTGAATCACATTGACATGAATTATTGCAAAAATCATGGAATTCAGGTTATTTCCCTTACCAAAAATTATGACATTATCCAAAAAATATCTTCAACTGCCGAGTTGGCGTTTGCTCTTACTCTATCCCTTGTGAGGAATATTCCTTCTGCCTTCGATTCGGTTAAGAGACGTGAATGGGAATACAGAGATTATATTGGTCGTCAGATGGATTCCCTTTCTGCAGGTGTGGTGGGGTATGGAAGATTGGGGACTATGTATGCGGGATACTGTAAAGCATTTGGCATGTCCGTATCGGTTTGTGATCCATACAAACCATCAGGTCGTTATCCTAATTTGAAACTAGAGGAACTGTTTCCTTGTAGTGATATTGTTTCTTTGCATGTTCACTTAAATAACCAGACAAGATATTTAGTAAACCAAAAAGTCTTGTCTAAATCTCATGATGTCTATCTAATCAATACCTCTAGGGGTGATATAGTAGATGAGAGTGCTATTATTTCTGCTTTGGAGACAGGAAACTTAAAAGGATATGCCGCCGATGTTTTGTCAGATGAATTGGGCAATATAGAAGCAAGCCCAATGATAGAAGCATCTAGAAATCTCAATATCATTCTTACTCCACACATTGGGGGTATGACGGCTGAAGCCCAGGAAATAGCATATAATGGTGTTATAGGACAGCTATCGGAAAGGGCCGAAAAATTATGAATAAGATTGAATTAATTGCTGAGCTTTCATGGAACCATATTGGAAATATGGAGACGGCTAGATTAATGATACTTGCGGCTAAAGAAGCCGGGGCGGACTATGTAAAATTTCAAACCTGGAAAGTGGATAGGCTAAAACCTGGTCCGTGGGATAGGGACGGAAGGCGAGAGATCTATAAGAAAGCCGAACTGTCTCAAGATGATCATTTTTATTTGAAAGGTGTTTGTGAGGAGGTTGGAATTAATTTCTTGACATCTTGTTTTTGCGAAGAAGATTTGAAATTCATAAGGAAACTTTCTAATGAGGTGAAGATTCCCAGTCCAGAATGTTTCAATCAAAAGTTGATAGAAGGTGCTGTTGCAATCTTTGATCATGTAATCGTTTCCACGGGGGCAGCAACTAAATCTGAGTACGAAAGCTTGATAAGATATTCCAATTTAACACTTCTGCACTGCGTATCTTCTTATCCGTGTTTACCAGAACATTTTCACTGGGATAAATTTTTCTATATTAAGTCCCTGACTTCTAATTTTGGTTTTAGTGGTCATATGACATCAATATGGGATGCTATTATGGCTATATCGCACGGAGCCAAGATAATTGAAAAGCACTTTACTATAGATCGCCAGTTACCAGGCAGGGATAATAAATTTGCTTTATTACCGGAGGAGTTTAGGAGAATTAGGGAGTTTGCTGATTTAATTCCTCTAATGAAAAGCCGATATGCGTTATCTCAAATACTAGAGTGTGAGCAAGATTACAGAACCTATCACCAGGGGAGATGGAGCAAAATTAATGAACCCAAAATTAGCGAAAATTAGACGCAATAAGAGAATTAGAAAAGAACGATTCATTAAGAAACGCATTAAACAAGTAAAAGGCAAAGACCCAAATAGTCCAGTTTTTAGTGGATTGCATTCTCCTGTCTTAAAACCTCTTCCTCGTCCACTGAAAGCAGATTCATATTTTTGCGAGGAAGACGGAATATTGCTTAAAATATTAGAGAATGTGGGAACTTCTAATAGGTTTTGTGTGGAATTTGGAGCCGTTGATGGCATTACGGCTTCTACGACAAGGCTGTTTCTAAACAATGGGTGGAATGGTGTGCAACTAGATAGGAGGATACGTATGTTGGGTCCATACTGTGGAGAAATCAAAGAGGCTCACATAACAAGAGAAAATATTAATGATGTGTTTAAGGAATGCGAAGTTCCGGATGAAGTCGACTTATTGTCCATAGATATCGACGGAAATGACTATTGGGTGTGGGAAGCCATGGAATGTCAAGCAAGGGTTGTAATCATAGAGGTTAATTGCAGTTTTCCGGTAGGAGAAAGTAAAGTGATTGAATATGACCCGGGATTCCGAAACACTACTAAGTCCATATATTGGGGAGCAACTCCTCTTGCAGTAAAAAGATTAGGCAGAAAAAGGGGGTATTCGCTTATTCATATTATAAACAGAAATGCTTTTCTCGTCAAATCAGAGTTTTTACATTCAAGAGACAAAGATATCCCCCTGGAAGATTTGTTTGTCGTTGAGCACCATCCTTATAAAACAAGAAAAGATAAACGGAAATGGGTTGAAATAGATTAAATTAAAGCACATGAACGTATCAGTCATTATCAGATGTAAAAACGAAGAGAAATGGATTGGTCATTGCATTCAGTCTGTTTTAGATCATTCGGAGTCTCCTCAGTTAGTGATCATAGACAATAATTCTGATGACGACTCGATGGATGTAGTCAGGATGTTTAAACACCATGCAGATATCAAGCACATTACCATTGATGAGTATTCACCTGGAAAATCCCTCAATTTGGGAGTTAGAGAATCTAAGCACGAGGTTGTGATAGTATTATCTGCTCATTGTGTGGTGTCGAAATTAGATTTAAGTAAAATTCATGATCAGCTCAATTCTCATTGTGTTGTCTTCGGAAAACAAATACCTTATTATCGAGGACGAAGAATCGGTCAAAGATATATCTGGAGAAATTTTAGAGAAAACCCAGTAGAGAACATGTTTTCTGGAGACGAGAACAGATATTTTTTGCACAATGCTTTCTCTTTATATCGTAAAGAAACCCTAATAGAACACCCTTTTGATGAAATTTTATACGGAAAGGAAGATAGGTATTGGGTTAATGACATGATTGCTAAGGGGCATCATTCTCTTTATGATCCTCAGATGGCATGTGCCCACCATTGGACTCCCAGTGGAGCTACCTGGAAGGGCATTGGATGATGGAATTCTACTATGTCACAGTAGGAACAGAAGAAAAGTTTATCAAAGCTTATAGCCAATGGGCTATCAAATCCCTTCTCAAAACGGGCATTTCCTCATGCTCCATTCATTTTGTTGGAAGAACTAATAATGACATAGCATTGATAAAGCAACTTTGTCCCCAACTCTCTAATGTTCATCAAATTAAGGAGAGGCTAAAGCACGTGAAATGGAAATATCAGGGAGGAAAAAGAAAGTACTCACTGTTTAAATCCGCTGCACTATATAAGATATTTCCTGATCCTATTGACGGTAAATGTATGGTTTATTTTGACGGAGATGTACTGTGGTACAAAGATCCCACACCGTTTTTTGAGTCAAAGAGTTCGAAAACATGGTTTCATCACGGAAAGGACCTTGCTAAAAGATCGAAAATCACCCGGAAACAGGTCAATATAAAGAAGTTGAAATCACTTTCGCAATGGGTGTCACTTCCTCAAGCTCATCTTATGATAAAACACGGAGCAACAAAATTGCCTGCTCGGGAGGTTGTTGCTGGATTTTATCTGTTGCATCCACGAGATCATGCTCAAGTTCTCCGGTTGACCTACAAGGGATGCCAGGAGAATACGGACAAGTTTATTGGACATGAAGGTGAAGGTGATCAAAAACCGATGAATGCCGCTCTCAGTATCATGAAGGTCGATTGGCATGGCGGCTCTCGGTTTTTCTGTCCTGAACACAAGGAGTATTTTGACCATTTTTTTGGGGCGAAGAATATGAAAAAGATCTTTGCAAAGAAGGTTAAGAAGCTAGAAATGTGAGGAGAAACACTGTGAATTTTCTGTCTAAAGTAGCCATTTTGATTGGTAGAATCTGGTTTGGGTTTTTGGGGCTGTTTCGACGTAAGACAAACACGGACGAGCCCGACGACTACATATATCCTTTCTATTAAAAGCAGGCAGAATGCAAATTCCGACATTTCAACAATTGAAAACAATGATGAGCGAGCACAGTATTGTTAAGGCTCATTCTTCTAAGTTTAAGGAATATCCCTTCGGCTTTCGAGGCGGGAATTATTTAGGTGCCCCTGGTAAGGATATCTTTTTTGCCCTACCTAGCCTTACCGATGAGCAACTCATTGATCTGGCTCATGCTTTGGCGGATTTGTTTCCTTCTTCTCCTCCTAATAACCATGTTAGGTGGGCTGCATGCATTCGATATGTATATGGGTGTTTTGAAAAGCAGGGGTGTCTTCGTTCGAAGAAAGACAAGAAGCGAATGATAGGAGAAGACGCTAGTTGGTCTCTTCCTATGGACTTTATGAACCTTGTATCGAAGCGATTTAAAAGAAAGAAGAATTTATACGGTTTGGTTATTCATTATGAAATGAAGGCTCATCGAATTGGGGACCGTGCTGTTATTGAAAATGACCCCGAGAAGCTCCCGGGTATGATAAGATACTATTCTAAGTCATACAAATTGGCACAGAAAATTCACTCATGGAAACATCATTTTACTCCTTGGTACTGGGGAGCGTCTTATTATGCGACGATGGGCGATAAGGAAAATGCTATCAAGTATCATTGGTTAAACCTACAGAATATGGAAAGATATTGTCCTGATGCCCGTCCCGGCTATCGAGAAAAGGCCTTGGCGTCCATTGCTTATCTCAAGAAGCACTCTAGCAGTAAGGAGTGGAAGGGATATGCAAACTGGATTAAAAGATGCAGAAATAAATGTCTGAAGAAGATCAAGGGGGCTGCGAAATGAGTGATATATATACTGCCTTGATATGGCCACCAGCTGTGCCGTTTTCGAAAGATATTGAGGTGGAGGTGGCCAAGCACTATTCGGTTCATGCTTCCTCTCTTTATAAATTTGGTAATGATGAATTTCGTAAATTTGTCTTCAAGGTGTACAAGCCCGACAAAACTCCTTCTGCTCGCATAAAGCGAAAATACAAAGTGATGGCCAAATCGAAGAGGTTTGTCAGGTTGGTTGAAATAGAAGTTGATAATTCCACAATGGTTCCCCATAAAAAGACACGACTAAAAGGTAAATTTTTCTGCCGTGAAATGAAATCGTTGAAGAGGGTCATCCGAGAGATGTTTTCTCCCAGAGTTAAGGGGTATGTCTATGATGTGGTTTTTCATGTAAGTGACAACGAAGACCATAATCGTAGAAACAGAAAGCTATTGGGCAAGTACGGCAAAAAAACATGATACACCGGATTAAACATGTGGACATTTTAGAAACTCTCAGCTTACCACAAGATCAATATATGATGACTGGGAGTGTTTGGTTGGCAATTATGAGTATTCGAAAAAATAAGGACATTGACATTATTCTTACCGAAAAGCTCCGAAAGGAATATTCATATTATCTTGATAAACTTGAACCTTCCGCCCAAAAAGCTGTTCGATTTTGTATTGATATATCGTCTAAACATTCCAGGAGAATTGTGGATATTGCTAAAGTGAATAACGTTGATGACCTAATTAGGGACCATCATGTTGAGATTGATGGGTATCAATTAGTTCAATACGACTTATTTAGAAAATACAAGAAGCCTAGGAAGGGAGATAAGCACAAGAAAGACCGGAAAGAAATGGATCGATTTTTCGGGGAGAAGAAAGACCTCTTGCCTGAATATAAGGGAATGTTTTAGATATGGTCCTTCAACAAGATGAAGTATGTTTCAAATATAGAGACGACATTTTATTGAGGGCGTATGTGTTAATACACAAGGATGATGCTGCTTGGACCTGGTTTTGTAAAATCAAGGCGAATAGAAAGGTTCAGCTGAAAAATCTATATAAGATGCATAAAAGCATAAAGAAAAAAGGTCAGAGAACACCGGTTTACATGGTGAAAGGAAGTCGAAGATATTATCCTGCGGATGGTGCCACGAGGTTAGGGGCGTTACTTGCGTTGGGTCTTACGATTAAATGTAAAATTATCCCTAAATCAACTACTAGGAAATGGAGAGATCCGATTACTTTGGGTACTCATCATTTCAAAAATATGCCCGAAGAACTACATAAGAAATTCCTGGAGTTTATTAAGACATGGAAATAAGTACTAACCTACGAAAGGTAATTGAAGATTTTCCTACAAACACAAAGAGAACTCTGGATAAGGAGAGTTATTTTTGGGTAGTCTATTCTTATTTGTTGAGTGCTGACAGATTTCTGGAATTGGGATATAGAAAAGGGTTTTTCACAGAAGTGTGTAAAGCAATGGGAATTAATAGCGTTCATGTGGATATATCTGACCGTTTATTGAAAGCCTTGCCAACTAAGCTTAATAAGTGTATTACTATTAGTTCTATTGATTATCTCAAGAAATGCTCCGGAGAGTTTGATGTTATATTTCAAGATGGGTCTAAAAGATATAAGGACAGGGTCAAGGAGTATAATCTCATAATGGGTCGTGGCATTCTTGCTTCTGAAAATGGGATTATAATTGTGGACGATTTACATTATGATGATTGCAAAAAGGCATTTGACTATGCGGTGGAAGAGTATGGATTTGTTCCTAAACTCATAAAAGTGAAGGATAAGCGATATTATAATATGGGGGTTTTGCATGCCAATGGATATTGATACTGTAGAATCGATTCCTATTGTTATTGATAGTAAGTCTAATCGTCATTCCATAGTGACTGAGACGGTTAAGTTCTTGCGTCGGCACCTGGATAATCCCATTTTTGTTATCAGTGATAAGACTATTGCGGCTCCGGTGGACAACGCAGAATGGGTACGTCGCCGTAAAGATTATTTTCCTCTCCGCAATATATCCGCCTTTGCTAATCGTCGAGAATTCTCGATAGTGATGCCATGGCCAGATGACAATTTTCTAGAGTCTATAGACCTAGAAATGTTGACTATGTTTTTCGATAGATTTTATCAACATCCTCGGACAGGATTTTTTAAACTGCATCAATCCCCTAGGGACAAGGGCAGGATATATGAAGATAATATATTTTTCTCGTCTAAGAAGAGTAAGTGGTATATAGACACTTATCCATTTTGGGTTAAGTTAGACTACCTTAAATTTATTGCGAGTGTCAAAATCAAAGATCCCTGGGAGATGGAAAGACAAGCAGTTCAGCGTGCTAGATTGTCCCCCATGAAGGTTATGGGTACTCGAAAAGAGTGCTATAAGATACATAATTTCATTAAGCGGGGATATGTATCTACTGATGCATATGAGTTTGCCAGGGAAGAAGGTCTTGATTTTTCTGATATGGACTTAAGGCTATATGATAGGGTAAATAAATACATTTATGGAAAGATTCGTGCTCGTGAATATAAACCTGTAGGGCCAAAGCTCAGGAAGCAATATAGAAGAAGCATGAGACGTGGAAACTTCTCTGCAGCTGAAACATATGATCGAGCATTTGACATGTGGCAGAGGGGTAAATACAAAGCTATAGCCGCATTGGTGCATGAAACCCATACCAAATGTGAATGGGCAAAAGAAGATGCCTAAAAAGAAAGCCAGAGGCGTAAAAAGGGTTAAATCCTCTACGATTTTGGTGAATCAGCTCTACTTTCAGGTTTGTCCTCTAGCTCATAACCCAGAGTTGTGGAATGGGAATATGGTAGCTTCGGTTGTCGATTCTCCTCACGTCGACTTTTTGAGACTCAGAATGTCAGCAGGGAGGAAGAAGTCCATTAAGAGGCTGTACAAGACCAAGTATTGTCAAATGTATGAGTATTGGGATAAATGCCTGTATGGTTTGGGAGGACGAACGCCTAAGTATATACTTAGAAAAGCAACTAGTTTGCTAAATGTCTTTGATAGCATATCTAAGAATGGATTTGATAAGAGCAGTCGTATTCAGGTGCTTAAAACCCCTTTATGGATAAGCCGGGGTCACTCTGGCGGAGAACACTTGAAAGCCCCCGAGATATTTCATGGTCATCACCGGATAGCATGTTTATATGTTCTTGGAATTAAAGAGGTGAATGTCGACATGTGCAAAGACATACTAGCAAGCACGAAGGTATGGCCACAGAAATTAAGGATGGAACATTGAAAGCGAATGTATGGATTTGTGGAGGGTTATTTACCCACGAGAGGCTCTCGTTTGGGGATTATATTCGATCTGATAATGATTTCAAAGTACATACCGTGACTGCTAAAGACCTATTGAAACCCAAGCTTAAGCCAGATGGGGATTATTTGGTTTTACTCGGATTAAAGAAGATGGAAAGGCTATTGCGAAAGGAAAGACTCGACCGCAAACAAATATCTCGACATATATGGAGGTTTGTGAATAAGACGATCCCCAAGAAAATTCCATTGATAGTTTTGGATGATTGGGCACTGTCGACTTTGAATCTTATAGGCAATAGGCTTCGACGGCACTTATTCTCTAATTTTAATGTAAAAAAATATATGCTAAGAGAATACTTGACGACAGGAAAATACCCTAAAGAAGTTGTTTCTTTTACTATACCCTGTAACGACCATACTAAATATTCGGTTTCAATGGCAAAGAAAGGTTATGATATCTTCTTTCAGGGGAATCTTTCTAACAAAGACAGATCTCATTTGTTCAGGAAATTACAAAAGCATACTAAGAAGTTTAGGTGTAGATACAAAACGATGACGGGGGGAGTAAAAAACACTAAAGATCGGTTGTCTTTTACCGAGTTTCTCAAGGTAATGGGGCGTTCAAAATTATCTCTACACTTCAGTGGGAGCGGCTATGATTGTTATCGGTATCAAGAAATACCATCTGTTGGATCTATTATTGTTTCTCCCAGATATCCATGGGTGGTACGGAATAATTATGAAGACATGAAGAGTGCCATATTTTACTCGGATACGAAGGAGTTCAAAGGGAAGGTAGAACTGATTTTGAAATCTGAATCGGCAGCCATCGATATGCAGTGCGAATCTTTAAGGAGATTTAAGAAACATCATACTTCTAAAGTACGATATACGGAATTCAAAGAATTTATCGCCGATGCTTTATGATGCGATATGTAGGCATAGAAAATTCACCTATTAAAGCCAAGATGGTACAGATGGCGTCCAAAATTGGGCGTAAGATAGAAATAGAACTTCCGTGCATAACAGCCAAAGACTGTGATAGGCATTTTGAATTACTTACAATGTTTGATGATGAGGCCATTTCGAACATTAGAGACATTAAAGGCAGTCTTTACTATGAATTCAATAGGGTTCAATTACAAAGAAAAAGGAATTATATTTGGGATCGAGTAAAGCGGTTCCGAAGATTATATCAGTCTATTAAGAAGCGGGGATATCTCTATAAATACGGATATATTGTATTGAGTGAGGATGGGGCCAGATTGGATGGATCGCATAGGGGAGCCATAGTGGAGCACTTAGGTTTGGATAAGATTACTGTTATAATGGTGAATTGGAGGAGCTGTTTCAAAAAGAGGCAACTGAGGGATTTGTATAGACACCTCAATCAGCAAAGAAAGAAGTACGGATAAGACAACGGAGGAACCATGGACATATCTATTGATAATCTGCCTGACAGATATCATATACCACTTTTATTGAATCAGCTAGGACTAAATGGTATAGGAGTGGAGCTTGGTGTAGCTAAAGCACGGTATGCTAAAGTTATTCTAGAAAATAGTAATTTAAAAACCTTATATGGCATCGATATGTGGGGGGATCGTAAACATACTAAAAAAGAATATCGTAAAGTTCGAGAAGAAGCCAAAAAATGGGAAGGACGGTTCATTGTCATAAGGAGCGTATTTAGTGATGCGATTAGGCAATTTGAGGATAACTTTTTTGATTTCATTTTTGTGGACGGGTATGCCCACAAAGGCAACCTTAGAGGTGCTACTATGAAAAATTGGTGGCCGAAGCTGAAGCCTGGCGGTATTATGGCTATACATGATTACACGATGCGGTATCCTGAGAACCATAAAGCTATACGGAGATGGGCAAGGAAAGCTCATTTAACAGGATATGTTACTAAAGAAAGGCATAAACCCTCCTGGGTTACACAAAAACCGTTATGAAGGTTCTTATTCTACCTGACAAGCTCCACTGGGCATATCATGCAATTTCGAAAGCACTCAAGAAATATAATCATTTCGATGATCTGCGTATCAAAATTATGCATATTAAAGGGAATGAAAAAGAGATCAAGAAAAAATGGAAGAAGTATGACCGTATCCTTGTAATGGGCTGGCAGACCTTTGATAGGATCTCATTTTTGGACCGATCAATTACTTTGGTTGGAATTCACTCCTTTCATAGTTGGGACGATAGAAAAACCACTCCTGAGAAGGACGTAAGGCCACCACGCAAGCTTATAAAATTTCTTTCCTCTTTTAGAGGTGTTAATGCCGTATCCAAAAGGCTGACTCAACTGTTTTGTGATAATGGAGTTGAGAACATACATTACACTGCGAATGGGGTAGATACGGAGATATTTCGGAATATTTCACCTCCTCCAATAGGCAAGACTCTCGTGGTGGGATACTCCGGATCGAAGGCCCATGACTGGAGAAAAGGGGTATCCCAATTCATTATTCCGGCAGCTAAGAAAGCACGAGTTAAGTTCAGGTTAGCAATGCTGAGTACAGACAAATACATTCCATTGGAAAAAATGTACAAGTTCTACAATGAAATTGATTGTTATATTTGTGCTTCCTCATCGGAGGGAATGTCTTTGAGTGTATTGGAAGCGGCTTCTTGTGGTCGTCCCATAATTGCAACCAAAGTGAGCGGGAATACGGAGATTGTCCAGGAAGGAAAAACGGGATTTTTTGTTGTAAGAAATGTAGCAGATATTGCTGATCGAATTCGTCGACTCAAAGACACCAAATTGCTTCAGAAGATGAGTGGTGCTATTGAAAAGGATATTCGGAACAACTGGTGCTGGAGTAAGCGAGCAGCATCGTGGTTAGAATTTCTAAGGAAAGCTTGAGATAAAAAATGATAAATATCAGACAGACGTGTAGGGTATGTGGCAGGCCATTAAAAATAGTATTTGATTTGGGGCAGTTTCCAATAGTTGGGTATGATGATGCCATGAAACGAGAGGTTTCGCTCTGTCTCACTCGGTGTGATTCTGCCTATGAAAATGCATGTGGATTAGTGCAATTGAGGGATACCGTGCCTGGTTTCTTGATGTATGAACAGTACTTCTATCTTTCGGGTATGAATGAGAATATGTTGAATCATCTTCATGGGTTAGGAGATGAAGCCGTCGAAATAAGTGGCGTAAAACCGGATGATTTAATAGTAGATATAGGTTGTAATGATGGGTCTCTCCTATTGCACTATGCGTCGAAAGGATTTAAAAATTTGGCTGGCTTTGATCCTGCTAAAAACATTTCTCATGTTATTAGTAAGGATAAAGCCAAGATCATTAGAGATTATTTTGATTCTTCTTCCGTGAAATGCCTTCAACAATCAGCTAAATTGATTTCGAGCGTAGCTATGTTTTATGACTTAGAAGACCCTCATGATTTCGTACGGGCAATTGATTCATGCCTATCCGATGATGGGGTGTGGGTACTCGAATTGTCATATTTACCATCCATGCTGAGCCAGAACTCTTTTGACACAATTTGTAACGAACATCTTCAATATTACAGCATATCCTCTCTGGAATATTTGCTAAACTGCCATGACTTTCAGATAATTGACATTTTTCTTAATTCGTCAAACGGCGGCAGCTTTAGAGTTTATGTTACTAAAAAACGTGCGAGGGAGATTTCTTCCAATGCGTCTAATCGAATACGAAAATTAAAACTTAAGGAGTTCGAATTAGCCTTAGATACGGACCGCCCTTATAACGAATTCATTGCCAGAGTTAAAGCAAATGGAGACTATCTAAGATCTTTTCTAGAAGCAGAGAAGGAAGCCGGAAAGAAGATTCATGCATATGGAGCGTCTACTAAAGGGTTTACCACCCTCAAGTACTATGGAATTGATAATTCATTAATAGAAAAGTGTGCAGATCGAAATGAAAGCAAATGGGGTACCGTAATGCGAGGGCTGGGGATTCCGATAGTCTCAGAGGAAGAATCAAGAGCAGATCAACCCGATTATTTCCTGATTTTGCCGTGGCATTTTTTGGATGGGTTTATCGAGAGGGAAAAGAAATTCTTAGAGGGAGGCGGGAAGTTTATTGTCCCTATGCCTGAATTTAAAATTCTAGACAAGAGTTGCATTAAACGGTAGAGGTGACAATGGAATTATCTATTACTGATAATTGCTATTTGGAGTTGCTGAAGAGATGTTTAACTGATTCTATATATGGGTCGACCAAGACAAGGAGACGAGCAGAAGTTGGAAAAGGTTGGCCAGAACGTGCTCATACCATGATTGGGTTGCGGAGATTGGATAATATTCAATATTGTATTGAACGTATTTTGGATGATAATATTGATGGGGACTTGATAGAAACCGGCGTTTGGCGTGGCGGTGCAACAATATTTATGCGAGGCGTACTACAAGTTTACAATAGCACGAAAAAGGTATTTGTGGCAGATTCCTTTGAGGGGCTGCCTAAACCTAATCCAGAGAAATATCCTGCCGATGAAGGAGATAAACATTATACATTCAAGCGACTTTCGGTTCGAAAAAAGGAAGTGAAACAAAATTTTAGGGCCTATGGTTTGCTTGATGACCAAGTTATCTTTATACCTGGTTTTTTTCGGGAAACTCTGCCTACAGCTCCCATTGAGAAGCTTTCCGTTCTTCGGTTGGACGGGGATATGTATGAATCTACATGGGATTCTTTAATAAACTTGTACAACAAACTAGAGACAGGTGGATTTATAATAATAGATGACTGGGGCCTTCTCTCTTGTCAATCAGCTGTTTGTGATTTTAGAGAAGCTCATTCTATTAATGACGTTATGGAAAATACAGATGAACCTCGTAATGGGGTTTTTTGGCGGAAAACGCAATAGGAGATTAAATGAGAGCCTTTGTTACCGGGATATCCGGGCAATGTGGATCATATCTAGCTGAGATCTTGCTGGAGGAAGGATATGAGGTACATGGTCTAGTTCGCCCATCTTCAAACTTGGAATTTGTTTCATCTTTGAACATTACATTGCATGAAGGGGATATTGTCGATGGAGAACGATTGCTTCAAACTTGTTCCGAAATACATCCTGACGAAATATATAACTTAGCGGGAGTATCAGATACTGAAACTTCATTTGATTTCCCAGAAAAAACAGGAAATGTTAATGGTCTTTCGGCTGTTCGACTATTGGAATATATCAAAAGATTCCGCCCCGAGTGTCGATATTGTCAATCTTGTAGTTCAGAAATGTTTGATGACTCTTTATGTTTGCAAAATGAGTCAACACCCCTGAAACCTAAATCCCCCTATGCAACTGCAAAGACATATGCATATTGGACAACTATCAATTATCGTGATATCTATGGCATTCATGCCTCAAATGCGATTACCTTTAATCACGAAAGTCCCCGTCGAAGCAAGAAGTTTGTTTCTAAAAAGATTATTCAGGCTTTGATCAGGATAAAAAATGGGCATCACGAACCGTTGATGCTCGGGAATATAGACCACAAGAGAGACTGGGGATATGCTCCAGATTATGTTAAGGCAATGTGGATGATGTTGCAAAAAGACTGGCCCGATGATTATGTCCTTGCCACAGGAAAGCTATATTCTATTAGGCAGTTTTGTGATTATTCGGCCCGTATCCTGGATATAGATATCAAATGGATTAAAGAAGGCAGAATAGATTATGGCGTAAGTGGTGGCAGAAAAATTATTATTGCGAATTCCGATGCGTACAGACCAGTAGATACTGTTGGGACCAAGGGAGATAGCACTAAGGCGGCTAAAATCCTGAGATGGAAATCTTCTGTGGATTTTGAAGAACTGATAAAGATACTAATTAGTGGAGAAGAGAACAGTGTTTGATGATCTTTTAATTGTATTTGCTAATTACAATGGATATAGGTCTTCACATAATGTGACTACGCCTAGGATATCACTGACTATTGACTCCTTCAGGTCTCATGTTCCGTACTGGGAGGAACTAAATGTTCTTTTGCTAGATACTAATTCTCAAGATGATTCTCATCTGCTTCTAGAATCCTATGCCTCCAAAAATTGGAAATATCACAGAAAGACGGAGGAACACTTCTATTTGGGGTCTTTAAGTCGACTTGTCGATCAATTTGAAACGCAATATAAATATATATTGGTTATGGATAATGATCGCTTTTTCTTCCGGCCGGGCTTCCTAGAAACCTCCCTGAACATTTTTAGAGATCATCCTGATGTGGTGAACGTACAGCTGAATGAAATAACATGGGAAGATTTATTTGATAAAGCGGGTAGTCGAAAAGGGATTGTTTGTATTAGTGATTTTGTAGGAAGGACTAATAACGAAATATGGATGAAAGCCTGTCAATGTAAACAAAAATCTAGATGGCATCATCGCCGATCGCCTATGCGAGGAGGCGGTGTGGTCAAATTACCAGGAGCATCAATTGAGCGTCGAGCGTGTTGGATGTGGTGGGCATCGGGTTCGAATATTCTTAAAATAAGTGCCGTTAAAAGTATTTTTGAAAGAGAATTAATGCTCCCTCCGTTTTGTAGAAACCAAGATCGATTGGCTCTTTTTGCGTATTACATGAATGAGTGTGGAAGAACGGCTTGGTTAGCCCGGGGAGCGAATGTTAATTTTGGGTTTCGCAGGAAGCTGTCAAACGACAACTTTGATTTGAAGAAATTTTTGAGATCCCACCCACGTAGGCATAGCTTGATACTAAAAGACAAATACTCTTTTTTTGTGAATAAGGAAATGAAATTGCGTCCGATTAGCTATGCTTTATCTCGTTTGGAGAAAAACGGTGAAGGAATTTTTGAGTAATAATATTAAAGAGATAACATTTATCTTTAGGAAAGGGAAATATATTCCTCCGGACCCGAAAGATAGGGGCAAGCCTGGATTCGAAAGATGTGTTGAATTGCCCTGGATTGTGGATAAGGTTAAGCAATTTGGACCTCAAGAGGGTAACTCTCTGTTTGATTTTGGATGTAATAAGGCGTCCTATATCCTTGACTTCAAAAGACAATATAAACTTCAAACATACGGTATTGATGCTAAACGCCAAGGCAAGAAGTATGTAGATCATTTCTATAGCGGCTTATTTGATAAAAGACTTAAAAGAAAAATTAGACATGCTGGGCCATATGACATATGTACTGCTATTTCTGCAATAGAGCATGCTGGGGCTGGAATGCATCCCAATGCTCAGGGTATTACTGATTATCAGCGAGAAATATGCGACTTCATGATTCAGTCCTCTAAGGCCTGCTTTATTTCTGTTCCATTTGGAAGGAGACCTGGTTGGGCTAAAGATAAAAGTCGAAGAAACTTATATCAATTTGATAATGATATGTTGGACCATATAAGGGGGTATGCTATCTCTCTGGGGTACAGGTATTTGGAAGAAATATATAAGTTTAGTGAAGGTTTATGGATTAAGGTCCACAGAAATAATGTTCAGAATTGCAGATATAGAGACAACAAAAGCGGAGCATCGGCTATAGCTCTTATTTCCGCCTGGAAATCCAATGACGAATTTTAAGTTCAAGTTTAAAGAAAGGGACAAAGAGAAGACATGTCTTAACATTTTGAAGGGGATTACATCCCTCGTTGAGCCAGGGTTTAACTGCATTGACATAGGAGCTAATATTGGTATAACCACCCTTCACATGGCTGAGGCATGTAAACCCGGTGTGGTGTTGGCGGTAGAACCAGACGTCAAAACATGTAGACGATTATGTCGCCATATAGAAACAAATGAAATTGATAATGTAGAGGTTCAACAAGTGGCTTTAGCTAGTTGGATGGGAGAAATTTGTTTATATCGAAACACAAAGAACCTAGGGGATCACAGAACATGGGCTCCTTTGCTTGGCCCTAAAGACCATAGAGCATTTGGTCGAAACTATAGTTTAAAGTGTTCAACGCTTGACGAGATCACCCAGGGAATAAAATACCAGTTTGTCAAGATGGATGCTCAGGGAATGGAATATCATATTCTACGGGGAGCTAATAGTTTTCTTAGCTGTAACCCGGATTGTTCATTTATTATAGAATTGTGGCCAGCAGGGTTATCGGGGGCTGAAAGACAGCATGGCCCCAACAGACCGAAGAACGCACCAAAAAACTTCATTAAGATGTTGTTCAATAAATTCAAGCATGTTTATCTTATTGGCCAAAAAGAAATGACAATCGATGAGATGATGAATTTCGTTTCTAAAAAAGGCAAACCCTTTATAGAGGGTGATGTGGTTTGTGCTAATAAACCCATTGTTCTATGGTGGGAGATATAGCTTGGTGCGTCATGGCTAAAAAAATACTCCTCATATCTCCGCAACTTAGGATAAGAAAAACACCTAAAAGTGAGATGTCTAAGAATACCCACAGAAGGGCTCAACCACTTCTAAGTATAGGATCTATTGCCACAGTTCTACATGAGCACGGATATGAAGTCGAATATTTAGATAGCGTAATAGAGGATATTGAGAATTCCTTTTCATTTGATGAGGCTACCGATTGTTATGGTTTGTCTAATGATGAGATAATAAGAAGAGTAGTAAAGTTTAATCCCGATTTAGTTGGAATAACATGTCTCTCGACCAGCCAGTTCTCTCAAACCGTGGCGGTTGCAAAAGCGATTAAGTTATATAGAGATATTCCGATTATCGTTGGCGGGAATCACCCATCATTGAATTATAATGATGCGATAAGACACGGTTGTTTTGACTGCATAGTAAGGGGAGAGGGGGAAGAGAGAATACTAGAAGTCCTAGAAGGCTATTATAAAACAGGATGTTTGCCTCAAATAACACCTATGAGCAGAGTAGCAGTTCTTGATGATTTACCGTATTATAATTGGGATCTTGTTCCCTTGGAAAAGTATTGGCGAGATGCGTTGCCTCAAAATCCCTATGCTAAAAGCCGAAAAGCTATTCTCTATGAAACATCAAGAGGATGTCCAGAGAGGTGCACTTTTTGCTCTACCCGGAGGTTTTTTGGGCAAAAATTCAGAACAAAAAGTTCCGCTCGGGTAGTGGAGGAGCTGACAACGGCTGTCCAGAGATATGGAATAAAGGAATTGCAGTTTTCTGATGATAGTATGGCTGTAAAGATCAATCGGTTTTTGGAAATATGTGAGGGATTAAAACCGCTTAAAGTGCACTTGTGTAACCCCTCTGGGATAAGACTATATGAGAAAAACGAGGCTAAACTCAAGGATATTTTTCAAAAAATGCAAGATGCAGGGTTTTATCAAATGACGTTTGCCGTTGAGAGTGGGGATGTGTATATATTAAATAGTGTAATCAAGAAGAGGCTTGACTTAGAGTGGGTAAAGAAAACCATAAAAATAGCCAAGGATTATTTCAAAATACATGCTTTTTTTATGATTGGATTGCCTTATGAGACAAAAAAACAGATAGATGCAACAATATCGTTTGCAGAAGAATTGAAGGCAGATAGTTATTCCCTTTCATTGGCACAGCCATTCCCCGCCACAGAACTGTGGGAGTGGTGTGAAAGGGATGGTTTGATTAAGGATGGTATAAAAGAATCCGACATGCTGCTAGGAAAACAAGTAATCAAAAGGACGGACGGATTGAATCTGGAGAAGTTAGCGGAAGAAGTAATCGAAAGACTTAACTGCAAAAGTAGATCATCGACATAAGGAAAGCATCTTGAAAAACTCCACAAAATGGTTAGTTTTGGCTACGGGAGAGAGCATGAGGAACCATGCAGCCAAAATTAGAGATTTCATAGCAAGCGACATAACTACTATTGGTGTCAATAATATGAATGGGCTCTTTATTCCAGATTATCACTTGTTTGCTTCGGCGAAACGATACAAAAAATATTGGAGAAAAGTTCACCCAAAGAGTCGGCTTCTTCTTGCCGCTAAAATAAAACCTCATCATAGAAAATTTGACATAATACCATTCAAAAACAAATATCCTTCTTCAAAAGGCAAAATGAAGGTAACGACCAAAATTAGATGCGAAGGAGCTACTGGGGGAACACTAGCTGCTGGATATGCTGTTTTGAAAGGGGCGAAAGAAATCTATTTTGTGGGCATGGATGGCTATAGCAAAGGGTCTAAACATTTTTATAAAGAAGACGACAATGATTATAAACGACTCATGGAGCATGAATCTGCTACTCCTATGATTTTGAGAGACCTAGAAAAGTATGCGACGATTAAAATCCTAACTCCTACAGTATACAAAGACTGGTATGCGGAAGGAGTGCTGTGAGAAAATCACTTGAAGAATACAAATTGGGGGCTAAAGACGAGTTGAAAACCATCGGAATTGATTTTGACGGGGTTCTTCATGATAATCATAAAGGCTTTTGTGATGGCACTATATATGGGAATCCCATCCAAGGAAGTCGGGAATCTATTAAGTTTCTATCTAATCATTTCAAGCTGATTGTTTACTCGGCCAAAGCCAGAAAAGACAGACCTCTTATTAACAACAAAAATGGCGAGGAGCTTATTTGGGAATGGCTCAAAAAAAATGGGCTCGATGCGTATATTGCCTCAGTCGAATCAGAGAAACCACGGGCCGCTTTGTACATAGATGATAGGGCCATTAGATTTGTTACCTGGCATAGTACATTGGAGAAAATAAAGGAATGCGGATTGCTATAGCTAGGAATAAATTTGGATTGGGAGACCGAATCACTAAACAATTGTTAGATGGCTTACGCCTTAAGGGGCATACGTGTGAATATTATCCTGAATCTGTTGATAGGGGCCATTTGATCAACTATAATCCTGATATTATTCTGGTAGGCGGAGGATCTTATCAGAAGTCAATTTTGGACGAATTGAAAGACCTAAAGATGATAGCACGGGCGGGTGTGGGTATAGACTCCATTGATATTACTGCCTGCAAGGAACGATTTATTCGTGTTACTAATACGCCTACTGCCTGTTCTAATTCTGTTGCAGAGCTTGTGATTGGTCAAATGTTTAATTTATTGCGTCACATTCCTATGATGCATCAAAATATATTAAACAAACAATGGAATCCTCATATCGGGAAAGAGCTAACCTCATGCGTGGTCGGTATTATTGGTTGCGGTAATATCGGAAGCCTTGTATTACACAAGTGTCATCAATTAGGAGCGAAAAATGTTCTAGTTAATGATATAAACGCAGGCATTATTAACTCTTTAGAAGTCGGCATAGCAGCAACCAAAGATGAAATTTTTAGTAGCTCTGATATTGTAACTCTGCATATCCCTTTAAATGATTCTAATTTTCATTTTGTTACAGCATCTGATTTATGTCGTATGAAAGAGGATGCAATTTTGGTGAATACATCCAGAGGAAACATTATCAATGAATCAGACTTATATCAATGGCTAAAAACACACCCCAATTCACTGGCTGCCTTGGATGTCTTTTCGCAAGAACCGTATTGCGGAGAATTAATGACGCTACCCAATATTCTTTTGTCCCCTCATGCAGGATCATGTTCAAATATTTCTCGCATGGCCATGGAGAGAGGGGCGTGTGAAGAAATCATTCGTTTTGTTGATGGAGAAAGATTATTACACCAGATAATCTAAACAAAAAAGTAATTGTTTTTGGTGGGACCGGGTTTCTAGGGGGACATTTGTTTCACGCATTAGCTTCGGAACGATTTGATGTTTGGGCATATGATGTACGATATTCAGATTATGTTCCGAAAGAAAAAACTATAATTGGCAATATTCTTGATGAAAAAAAAGTTGATGATGCGTTGAAGAACACTGCGATTGTTTATAATTTTGCCGCAATGGCGGATATCGAAGAATGTATTGAGAGGCCCATTGAGGCAGTAAAGCAAAACATACTAGGGCATACGATACTTGCTTATTATAGCTCTCAGAACAAAGTAGAGAGATTTATTTTTGCTAGTAGTATTTATGCGAAATCTGCTACTGGTGGGTTTTATAAGTCGTCTAAAGCGGCCTGTGAGTCATTGCTAAAGGATTTCAAGAAGTACTACGATTTATCTTATACTATCTTACAGTATGGGGCTTTATATGGTCCAGGTGCTACAGAGAATAATGCTATTTATCGATATCTCAAACAGGCTCTCACTGATCGTAAAATAAAATACCACGGTGATGGTTCAGAGGTCCGAGAATATATTCATGTTTATGACGCTGCTCAGCTGAGCATAGCAATTTTAGATGAAGCATACGCAAATGAATCAGTTATTTTAACCGGTGATAAGACTATGAAAATCACCGAGTTGTTTGATATGATTAAAGAAATGCTAGGGGAGGACATAGATATTGAATATTCCAGTGCGGATTTAGGTCATATTTTACACTCGCACTATAAAAGAACTCCTTATTCATTCTGTCCTCAAGTTGCAAAAAAGGTGGTTGCTAAGAACTTAGTTGATCTGGGAGAGGGGCTCTGGCAATGCGTCAACGAATTGTATAATACATTAGAGGAATGAATGACATGGTTGCTGCTCTAATCGTTGGCAAAAAAAATAGTAGAATACCTAATAAAAACATTAGACCGATCAGGGGTATTTTTTGTGCCGAATATGCCTTTATTGCGGCTAAAAAATCTCGATATATAGATAGAATATTTACTTCTACGGATTGCAATAGCATAAAAGAAATTGCATTGCGGTATGACTCTGTCGTAATTGACAGACCACCAGAGTTGAGCACTTCTACTGCTCTAATGGATGATGTGTTGACTCACCTTATGTTGTATGCCGGTAGCTATGAGTATTTCGTGCTATTTTTTTGTAATGTTCCGACTATTGACGTTCAGTTGCTTGATGATGGTATTGATTTTCTTCAAGAAAACAAGGAGTGGGATTCTGCTTTTTCTGTATCACAATTCAATATGTTTCTTCCAGGGAGGGCTCGTAAAATTATAGACAAGCAGATAGTACCATTCGTGGATCCTAAAATTGTGCCTCCACCGAATTCTCTCCGTGATAGTCAGGGGGATTGTTACTATCCAGATTTTGCTATTCAAATTATGCACAGAAGATGTATAGAGAATATTGATGTTGGACCTAATCCCTGGCCGTGGATGGGATTGAAATCATATGCTCTTATCAACAAATCTCCTACCTTCGATATTGACGAGGAATGGCAATTGCCCGTAATCGAAATGTGGCTGGAAAAGCATAATAATGTTCCGGAGAAATAAACATGATTAAAGGCATTACTAGAGGAAAAATTTGGGGAACGACATCAGTCCTATTTGATAAGAATAATGTCGAAATAGATCGTATATTTGTCAAGAAAGGCGGATATTGCTCTAAACATAAACACAAGCATAAATACAACATGTTCTACGTGGAATCCGGCTTGCTGGAAGTAACCATCTATCGTCAGGACGCAAACAAAACAATAAAAGACGTAACACTGCTTCCAGGAGGAGGCTCCACGTATGTTGAGCCCGAACTGTATCATAAGTTTTATGCCAAAGAAGATACAGTTGCATATGAGTTTTACTGGATCGAACTATCTGCCGAGGATATTCAGCGAGATGTTGTAGGCGGCATAATCGAGACTGCATTATGAGAGCACTTGTCACAGGGGGGCTCGGATTCATCGGATCGAATCTTTGCCGTCAGCTCCACAAAGAAGAGTGGGATATCATGGTCGTCGATGACCTCTCCTCTGGAAAAGAATGTAATAAAATCGAGGGGGTGGAGTATATACAAGATTCCATCGAGAAGCCCGGACTTATGGACCTGTTGCTTTCCTCGTCGTTCCCCATTGATGTGATCTTCCATTTTGCTGCTATTCCCCGGGTCTCCTATTCTGTTGAGAACCCACTTGAGACGACTAAGGCTAATGTTATGGGAACGTTGGCTATTTTGGATGCTGTCAGAAAGCACAGCAAGTCAACTCGGATAATTAATAGTAGTAGCAGTTCGGTGTATGGAGGGGCGGAACAACTTCCTACGCCAATAGATTATCCTTGTGATCCGCAATCTCCTTATGCTTTGCAGAAGTACCAATCTGAGCTATGGTGCAAAATGTACGCCGATCTTTATGGTCTGGACGTGATCTCTTTGCGGTATTTCAATGTTATAGGTCCCCATTCGTATTATGGGGGTGCATATTCTACGGTTTTATCAGCTTGGTTGTATTCGCTGTATGTCGACGAAAGTGTGCGACCATTTCTTGAGGGCGATGGCAAGCAGACTAGAGATTTCTGTGCTGTGGAAAATGTCGTATCTGCTAATATGCAAGCAGCGGCTATGTCTCGGCGAACTTTTCAGGGAGAAGCTCTAAACATTGCTCAGGGCTCAGCCCACTCCTTATTGGATTGTAAAGATTTGCTAGAACAAATATCCGGCAAGAAGTTAAATCTTGAAATGAGACCGGCTCGTATGGGTGACGTGAAACACACTTTTGCAGACATATCAGAATCATAGACTATTTTGTCGTAT
>SDBV01001397.1_pt1 | contig 36418 bp, 29 predicted proteins | sample 2277081 | NCBI WGS metagenome assembly SDBV01 (sample SAMN10402039, study PRJNA504765) | marine sediment metagenome | isolation source: marine sediment core GS10_PC15, 223 cmbsf | place: Arctic Ocean: Southern Knipovich Ridge | collected 2010 | reverse complement strand
ATGGTCGAGGACCTCTCGACCATGGAGTTCTCCCACTACGACGGGTTCGTGCTGCGAGAGGCCGTTTGGCTGAGGGACATTTCCTTTTGGGCACGCGGTGAGCGTCTGGACGACGTCCAGCGGGCAAAGCACCTGTTCGATTGGACGGTCCGCAATATTCAAGTCGAAGCGACCCAAATCGAAGCAAGCTCGTCCGGCTGGATCCCCCAGTTGCCGTGGGAAACGATCTGGTATGGCCGCGGCACGGCCATGGAACGGGCCTGGGTCTTCATCTTGCTGTGCCGCCAACAGGAGCTCGACGCAGCCATCTTGGCCCTGGCCGATCCGGACGATCCGGCGGCCCCGCCAAGCCCCTGGACGGTCGGTGTGCGCAGCGAGGGGCAGTTGTATCTGTTCGATCCGGCCTTGGGGCTACCCATCCCGGCACCCGACGGCGTGCAACTTGGCGAAGACGGTTCGCTTGAGATTCACCCCGCAACGCTGGCGGAAGTGCTGGCCGACGAGACGCTGCTGCGTCGGTTGGACCTGAAAGGCGGTGCGGCTTATCCAATCAAACAAGCCGACCTGGAACATCTGGTGGTCCTGGTCGAAGCCTCGCCGAGCTACCTTTCGGCCCGCATGGAACTGCTCCAGTCGCAGTTGGTACGCGAGGAGAAGATGGTGCTCTCCACGTCGGCTTCGGCCCAGGCGTCGCGATTCCGCGCCATGGCGGGGGTGGGCGATGTTCGCGTCTGGTTGTTTCCCTTGCAAACGCTACGGCATCGGCTGGATCTCGACTCGACCGGCTTTCGGCGGCGTCTGGGGGCCATGCTACCGTTTTATGCGTCTCCCACGGCGCCGTTGCGTAAGGGTCGCCTGTTGCACTTGAAAGGAGAGTTTACCGGCGAGCAAGGGGCGACGAAGCAATACCAAGACGCCCGACCACCGAATCGTGTCTTGAGGTCGTCCGAAATGCAAGTCATCGAAAGGGCTGCCCGAATTCAAGCCAAGCAGGACGCCAGCTACTGGCTGGGACTGATCGCCCAACAGCGCAAAGATTACAAGACCGCGATCGACTACTTCGCCCGCCGAACCCTGGAATCCTGGGCGGGCGGCTCCTGGACTCGCGGTGCACGATACAATCTGGCTCGCACTTACGAGATGTCGGGCCAGCACGAAAAGGCCATCCTGCAATACCACGCCAACCCCAAGTCCCCCGGCCACCACGGCAATCGATTGCGAGCCGGGTGGCTCAAAGCCCATCACCCCGAACTCCAATCAACCCTTCCCGAGGTCCCCGAAGAAGCCGAAGAACCCAAGATCCCCGAGCCGGAGATTGTCGAGTGATCGCGGGCACAAGGAATAGGCGTTTGCCTGGTCGAGTTCGACTCGGTCGGGGTGGTAGCATCATTCTCTATACGGATGTATAATTCTGGGTAACTGTACTGACCAATTCTCAGCAAGACCGACCATGAGTATCACGCATTGCTCCGCCGACCTGGACCGTTATCTCCCCGAGGAGTTGCGGTCGCTCGATAATCCGCAAACGGCCCTGCCGTCCATTGCGAAAGACTCGAAGTTACTGGGACTGATTAGCGAGGCGGTTCAGCAGGTCCCCACGACCCATGATTTGCACTTGGGGGACGCTCGTACGATGCCGGAACTGGCTCCGGAATCGTTGCATCTGGTGCTGACCTCGCCACCTTACTGGACGCTGAAGGAATACCGGGACACCGACGGGCAATTGGGCCACGTGGCGGATTACGAGCAGTTTCTCCACGAGTTAGACCTTGTCTGGAAGCGTTGTTTCGAGGCCCTGGTGCCGGGCGGTCGGTTGATTTGCGTGGTCGGAGACGTGTGTCTTTCCCGACGGAAAAACGGCGGCCGCCACATGGTTGTGCCGTTGCACGCCTCGATTCAAGAACACTGCCGCACGATTGGCTTTGACAATCTGGCCCCGATCATTTGGCACAAGATTGCCAACGCGGCTTACGAGGTATCCGGCGGAAGCAGCTTCTTGGGTAAACCTTTCGAACCCAATTCGGTCATCAAGAACGACATCGAGTTCATCCTTATGCAACGCAAGCCGGGTGGATACCGCAAGCCCACCTTGGCCGCGCGGATACTTAGCGTCATCTCGGGAGAAAACCATAAGAAATGGTTCCAGCAGATTTGGACGGGTGTGACCGGGGCGTCGACAAGGCGGCATCCCGCACCCTACCCCATGCAATTGGCCGAGCGACTGATTCGCATGTTCAGTTTCGTTGGCGATACGGTGCTCGATCCGTTCTCGGGCACGGGTACCACGTCGGCAGCCGCCTTGTACCATGGCCGCAATAGCATTGGCTACGAGATCGACGAGGAGTACTTCAAGCAGGCCGTCGGCTCAGTCCAAGATGCAGCGAGTGATTTCTTCAGGAAGGCTCAAGTCAACATACATGGCTAGTTTCATGGAAGATCTGGACAAGCAAGTTAAGAAGGCGATTCGGCATTTCTGGGCGACACGCACCAGGCAAGCGCGCAATCAAGGGAGCGCGACCGGCAAGAAGGATCAGGGCGCGCGGAGTGCTGTTACGGGAGGAGCCCAGTTGGACGGTTTCGTGACCCTGACCAAGAACCTTCTCCTTCAAGCCGGTTTGCCGGAAGCTACCGTGTTTTGGCGAAAAAAGGTCGACTTGCCGGGCTATTTCCGTCCGGAAAAGAAATGGGATTTGTTGGTCGTTGCCGATGGAGTTTTGCTGGCCGTCATCGAATTCAAGTCACAAGTAGGGCCATCCTTCGGAAACAACTACAACAATCGGACTGAAGAGTCGTTGGGGAACGCAACCGACCTTTGGGCCGCCTATCGGGAAGGAGCCTTCCAGCCCTCCCAGCGACCTTGGCTGGGATACTTGATGCTGCTGGAAGAAGCTCCCGAATCGTTACGCCCGGTCAGAGTTGCCGAATCGCATTTCAAAGTCTTTGAAGAATTCCGCAACGCGTCGTACGCCCAACGTTACGAACTCTTGCTGACGAAGTTCCTTCGAGAACGCCTCTACGATGGAGCGTGCCTGTTGCTTACTCCCCGCAAGGGCGGCGCCCGCGGCCAATTCACCGAGCCTTCCGACGAATTGAGCTTTCGATTCTTCGCCGGCTCACTTCTGGCCCACGTTATGGCGTTTGTGAAGACGCGGTAACAGATGTAACCGGACTTTGGTCCTCAAGAGCCATTCCATGAAAACTGACGGCTTCTCTTTTCAATTGCATCACACGGACGCGGGATGTGCGGCGCGGCGGGGTTCGTTGGCTACGCCGCATGGGACCGTGGAAATGCCGGCCTTTATGCCCGTGGGGACGCTCGGGAGTGTCAAGGGGTTGGAGATCGAGCAGGTTCGGGAGACCGGCGCCCAGATGATCCTGGGTAATACTTATCATCTGACCTTGCGGCCTGGCGAAGAGGTGGTCGAGCAACTCGGTGGGCTGCATCGGTTTACCGGCTGGGACGGGCCGATCCTGACCGACAGCGGTGGGTTTCAACTCTTCAGCCTGGCCCATCGTACCGAGGTCACCGAGCAGCAGGCCGTTTTTCGTTCGCATATCGACGGGCGAACGCTGAGCCTCTCGCCCGAGCGGGCCGTGGCCATCCAAGAGGCCTTGGGGAGCGACGTGGCCATGGTGTTGGACCACGTGGTCGCGCTGCCGAACGAGCCGGAAGTGGTTCGCGACGCCACCGAGCGGACCGTTCGCTGGGCCCAAAGATGTCAACAGGCGGCCCGACGCAAGGATCAGGCCCTGTTTGCCATCGTCCAAGGTGGTTTGGATCCCGAACTGCGAGCCCAATGCGCCCGGCAGTTGGCCGAGATGGAGTTCGTCGGCTACGCGATCGGCGGGTTGAGCGTCGGCGAGGAACCGGCCGAAATGTATCGGGTGCTGGAAGTGACCGTCCCCGAGCTGCCGGCGGCGAGTCCTCGGTATTTGATGGGCGTCGGCCGTCCGGAGGATCTTTTGGAGGCGATCGGCCGGGGTATCGATTTGTTCGACTGCGTGATGCCGACGCGCAATGGCCGCAATGCCATGGCTTTCACGGACGAGGGTCCGCTGCGGCTGCGGAACCTTCAGTACGAGCGCGATCAGTCCCCACTGCAGGATGGATGCCCATGCCCCGGGTGCCGACGAAGTCGGGGATATATTCGGCATTTATTCCAGTCGGGCGAGATGTTGGGCCCGATTCTGCTGTCGATTCACAATCTGACCTACTACCAGCGTCTGCTGGCCGACGCCCGCGGGGCGATCGAGGCCGACCGATTCGAGGCCTTTCGACTTCAGAAGCTGAAGAACTGGGGTCGGACACAGAAGGATTGAGCCGGGCGCCCTTGCTGCTCGGGGGGGAACCGTTTATGATACTGGGCTACGATTGTGCAGCCCGGCCCGAGCAATGCGCGTCGGGCCGATCGTGCGGTGGTCGCCGAGTATGCAAATCCGGTGCAAATCGGATCCCGATCAAACGCCACAAGACATCGTGGCAGCAAGGATTAACGTGAGCTGGAATTTTCTGAGTAATCTGACCCTCTTGGCCCAAGAGGCCGATCCGATGAAAGAGGTTCCCTGGTTCGTCAAGCACGGCAACCTGTTCCTCTTCGGGTCGATCGGCCTTCTGTTCTACTTCTTGCTGATCCGTCCCCAGCGGCTTGAGCAGCGTCGTCGGAAGGAGATGCTCTCAGCGGTGAAGAAGAACGACCGAGTCATCACGACCGGGGGGATTTACGGCGTGGTGACTAACGTCGACGCCGAAGCCGATGAAGTCACGATCAAAGTGGATGAAGCAACCAATACCAAACTTCGCCTGAGCTTGGGCTCGATCACGCGGGTCCATAGCGGAGAGTCGTCGGGCGAAAACTCCAAGAAAGCGTAGGAAACATTACCCATGTCCGAAGCCATGTCCTTTCTCGTCGCCACGTCTATATTCCTGGGCATTGTCGCCCTGATGCTGGTCCCCTTCCTGATCGGCGGTTTCTTGGCCCGCAGGCTCCGGATGCCCGACCACGGCTGGAAGATTGGCCTGGTGCTTTGGAGCCTGACCGTCGGGTCGGTGGTTGTCGGGACCGGCTGGCCGCCGAAGTTGGGGATCGATCTCAAGGGCGGCGCCATCCTGGTCTATGAAGTCGATCAGAAGAAGAAGCAGGATCCGGACAAGACGCTCAGCAGCGAGGAAATGAACAAGCTGATCGCCGCCATCAACCGGCGGGTGAACCCCGGCGGGGTGAAGGAAGTCTCGATCCGCAAGTTCGGCGTCGAGCAGATCGAGATCATTATTCCCGAGGTCGGTACCGACGAAGCCCGGCGAATCGAAAAACTCATCAGCCGGGCCGGAACGCTCGAGTTTCGCGTACTGGCCGACCGTTTCAACGACAAGGCCCTGATCGACCAGGCCGCAGGCGAAAGCGGCAAATTCGTCCGCGACGTCGAAGGCGAGGTGGTGGGGCAATGGGTCGAAATCCAGCAAGGAGACAAGCCGCAGGATCAGGAACGTATCGCCAGGCTGAAGAGGAATGAGGATACCGCCAAACGCACGGTCAAACGCGGTAAACGCGAGGTGACGGAAATCCTCGTGGTTCAGGATACGTTCGACGTCACGGGTGCGTTCTTGGTTCGGGCCCAACCCGACATAGACCAGAAAGGCCAGCCCTGCGTGACCTTCATGTTCAACACCATGGGCGGGAAACTGTTCGGCGGTCTGACCGGTAACAACTTGCCCGACATAGCGCAGGATCGCTATCGCCTATTGGGGATTATCCTCGACGGATATCTCTATTCGGCCCCACAAATCAATAGCACGATCACCACGCGGGGTGAGATCTCCGGCACCTTCACCAACGAAGAAGCCAGCGATCTGGTTAGCGTGCTCAATGCCGGCAGCCTGCCGTCGGCCCTGGCCGAAGAGCCGATCAGAAAGGAGCAAACCGGCCCCACGCTGGGCCAGGATACGATCGACAAGGGCCGAATTGCCATTCTCATGTCCATCTCGCTCGTGCTGGTGTTCATGCTGTTTTATTACCGCTTTGCGGGCGTCGTGGCTTGCGGGGCCTTGCTGCTGAACCTGCTGTTGATCCTGGCCGTGATGATCGCCATCAAGGCCGCGTTCACCTTACCCGGTTTGGCCGGATTGGTGCTGACCATCGGTATGGCCGTCGACGCCAACGTACTGATCTTCGAACGTATCCGCGAGGAACTCAATCGGGGCGCCGCCCTGCGGATGGCCATCCGCAACGGGTTCGCCCGCGCCACGACCACCATCGTCGACGCCAACTTGACCACGCTGATCACCGCCACCGTGCTGTACATCATCGGACGCGACCAGATCAAAGGTTTTGCTGTCGTGTTGTGGTTGGGCGTCGTGCTGAGTATGTTCACGGCCATCTTCTGCTCGCGCGTCGTGTTCGACATCGCCGAACGCCGCCGATGGATCACAGGCATCAGAATGAGGAGGCTGCTGGGCGGTACCAGTATCGATTTCCTCGGCATGCGACGCATGGCGGCCATCACGTCGATTGTCGTGATCGTGGCCGGTCTGGCGGGTGTCTTCTCCCGCGGCGCCGGACTGCTGGACATCGACTTCACCGGCGGAGTTTCCGTCCAGGTGGTCTTCAAAGAAGACCAGCCGCAGGAAGTGGCCGAAATCCGCAAGGCCCTCGAAAAACTGGAAGACCTGACCGTCAGCGACGTGAAGGTCGGCGCCGAGCCGAAAGGCAAGCGTTTCAGGATCAACACCTCCAATCGCGACCTCGACCAAGTCCAGGAAATCGTCCACGACGCGTTCGGCGACAAGCTGGCTACCAACGCCGTAGAAATCGGCGAACTGGGTCTGATCGAATCGATCGCGCCGGCCCCATCGGAAGCTGAAACCACCGAGCCGGAAACGACCGACCAGAGTCGCCACGATTTGCCGGACGATTCGATGCTGGCCTTTGCCGGCGACGCCTCGGGCATGTTGTTGGCCCAAGCCGAACCGGCCGAAGAGGAAACCCCTGCCGAGGAAACCCCTGCCGAGGAAACCTCAACCGAGGAAACCCGAACCGAGGAAGCTCCCGCTGAGGAAACGCCTGCTGAAGAAGCACCTGCCGAGGAAAGCGAAACGCCCGAGCAGCCCGCGGTCGATCCTCTGGCCGGCGGGACGGCCGCCCAGTTGACCTTTGACGAGCCGATCAGTTTCGACGCGTTGACCGAGATCCTGATCGCGGAGTTCGGTGCCGAGGCGGCCGTGCCGACGTTCGAAGCGTCCAGCCCGGAAGACGGGTACGAAGATGAGGACGGTCGGTCGTACTCCACGTGGGACCTGCGCATCAAGCTCCCGCCGGATCAAGCCGGGCCTCGGCTCGAGTCGATCAAGACACGGATCGCCGACACGCCGTTTTTCCCGGCGTTGAGCCAGATCGGGGCCAAGGTGGCCGGTAGCACGCAAACCCGGGCCGTGGCCGCCCTGGTCGCCAGCTTACTGTGCATCGTGGGTTACATTTGGATTCGGTTCCAGCACGTGGTCTTCGGCTTAGCGGCCGTGGTGGCACTGGTTCACGATGTGTTGGTCACCTTGGGTATGATCGCGCTGAGCTTCTACGTGGCCGACCCTCTGGAATTCCTACTGATCGAGCCGTTCAAGATCGGGTTGCCGGCACTGGCCGCATTTCTGACGATCATCGGCTATTCGCTTAACGACACGATCGTCGTTTTCGACCGGATTCGCGAAGTGCGAGGCAAGTCGCCGCAACTGACCGAAGAGATGGTCAACACGAGCATCAACCAGACGCTCAGCCGCACGCTGCTGACCTCGGTCACCACCTTGATCGTCGTGTTGATTCTGTACATCCTCGGCGGCCAAGGAATAATCCACGGCTTTGCCTTCGCGTTGGTCGTCGGCGTCATGGTCGGTACCTACAGTTCGATCTTCGTAGCCTCGCCCGTGCTGGTCTGGATGAGCCGGCAGCGGTAAGAGGGGCTAGGGGTTAGGGGATAGGGGCGAGGGATCAACCTCGTTCCCACGCAGAGCGTGGGAACGAGAGGCACAAGTTTGCCCTGAAATCCTAACCCCTAACCCCTTGCCCCTAACCCCTTGCCCCTAACCCCTTGCCTATCTTGCCTGGGCGTTATGGTTGATACGCTTGCCGGTGGCATCTTCGCCAGACTCGGCAGGAGCCTACCGCATGAGCCCCAACCGGTCGGGTTTTGTGCCGGTTGACTGCAAATCGGCTCCCGAGACCCCGATATTTCAAACAGGCGGGGGCAACGCGGGTTCCAGGCAAGGTGATGGGAATGAACCCAGGCAGGAAGGTTATTGCAGCGTGCCTGATTCTCTTGGCAGGGATCGCGGTGGCCCTGTTGTTTCGGCATGGGCGGCCACGCTCGAGCCCCACTTTGCTTGAAGGTAGCCAACAGTTGGTTCTGAAGAGCCAGGCGAACCCGACGCTACCGCTTGGTTCACCTTCTCGATTCCCCTGGGGCCCAGGTCGTCGCGCGGCGCCCGGACGTCCGGCCGCGGCCAGGGCGACGGTCCTTCGATCGTCGGCTCCGAACACTCCGCCACCGTCGTTGGCTCGTCGATATCCCGGCCCACCCGACACGGTCGTCTCACCTAGGGGCGACAGGATCGAGCTGCCCGCGCCCGGCTTCGATCCGGTGGACGAGCGGCCGCGGGCTCACAAGATCGTCGACGGAGATACGTTGCCGCGATTGGCGGAGAAATATCTCGGCTCGGCGGATCGCTACCTGGAAATCTACGAAGCCAATCGAGAAATCCTACTGGGGCCCGAGCTGTTGCCGATTGGCGTGGAGTTGCGGATTCCGCCTCGGCAGCCGATCCCGTCTGCATCAAGGCATACTCCCCGGAAACGCCCCCTGGTACCGATCCGTCACGAGCCCAACCGCTAGACGCCGATCCCTACGACGATCCCTACTGAGGCCGCGTCAGTCGTAGGGGTCCTTGCGTTCTTGCCAGGGCAAGGAACGATCGGCCGCCCGTTTCTTGATGATCATGGCGACGAGGCTCTTTAGGTTCCGCTTTTCGTCGTCTATTTCCAGCGTCAGCATGGGGTCGAGCAGTTTGGTTCCCTGCAGGCTGGTATCGAAGGCGCCGTAGAAGAGGTCCGGTGGGCCCGAGAAGGACTCGGGGTGATGTGTTTTGAACATCTTATGCAAACGCCGCGCATCGCCGACCGCCTTCGACTTGCCCTTGCCGACCACAATCAATACGGAGACCTCCTTGCGGAAATCCAGCGCCACGGGAGCGGCAAAGTTCTGTTCGTCGGGATCCTTGAAGACGTTCTTCAGCGCATCGCCCCAGACTTGAACTCTCAACGGTCGGGCCGTCATGGGCGCTCTTAGCGAGAGACCGGGCGTGGACCAGTTGGGCGAGATCAGCACCAGCGCCTTGACGTCTTGGCCCTGCTTGCGGACGCCGACCGGTTCAAGGCTCCAGTCCATGGCCGTCCAGTTCAGCGCCACCGAAGCCCCCAACCCCGCACCCACCACGCAAAGCTTCTCGATGTTGAGTTTCTTGTCGTTGTTCTCTGCGACCAGAAAACGTTTCAGCCGCGGCAAGTCGGTCTGCACCATGTGGGCATAATCGAGCCGGGACAAGCTCGACGACTTCAACGGCACTCGACTGCCTTTATGCTTCGTGCTCTCCGCATGCCCCCGCAGGTCGGGCACCAAAACGGCGTGCCCGTTCTCTTGCAGCATTTGGGCCAAGTCGGCATAGTCGATACGGCTGCCGTGCAGCATGTGCAGTAAAATCACCGGCACACTATCCTTCTCTTCCGTGCCGGGATAGTACGTCGCGTTCAGCTTCAAGCCGTCGCTTGTCGTAAAGGCGATGTCTTCCGGGTCCGGGAGTTCCTGTTCCTCGGCATTCCCCGACTCCTCAGCGCGGAGTGTCGTCATGCCGTAACCGGTCAAGGCCAAGACGGTCGCAACTACACCGAGCCACCGCAGCCCGTGTTTTGAAAAAAGTCGTCCAGTGCGCATGGGTCTATTGCCTCCGGTCCGAGTTCTTTGGGTCACCTCTCTATCCTAAATACGCCGTTGGCGCCCGTCAATGTTCACCATCTTGATTCGGCGCCAGATGGCCCGTTGAGAATGAGTGTGCCACTGCTTCTATGAAGCAGTGGCACGCCCCGCGTGGGGGGTGTTGCTTAGTCGAGCAGCCGGGTATCGATCGCGTAGTCGGCGTGCTTGTCGTGGGCGTAGAAGTGGCGCGCGATCTGATCGGCCAGGATCCGAATGTACTCGCGGCGGAATTCCGACTCCGGTTTCTCGTCGGTTGGAATGGCGGCGTTGACCGGATAGACCAGTTCAGCCAATTCCTTCTCGAATACGGTTTCTTCGCCCGTGGCGCAATCGAAAACTTGCAGATGGACACTGGCCTTACCCTGGTAGAGGGTCTGGCTCTTGAAGACCGTGAATTCCTGCAAGTCGATGGCCACGACCATCTCGGCCCCCAAGGCTTCACCCACTTCGGTGTACTCTTCCCAGTCGCCGTTCTCGTCGATCCACTCGGCAACTTTCTGATGATCGATGACCTGAATCTTCGACACATTCTCTTTCAACAGCGTACTGATCTCCCGGCCCAGATCGCCGGCAATCTCCGAATCGCGGTAGGTCAGCGAGGTCAAGGGCTGGCAAACGACCACGATCTTCTTCTCCTTCAAACCATCATAATCCGCATCGACATTGGTCCCCTTGACTAGATAGGCGGCCGTCGTCAGCACGCTGCGACAACCAGCGCCCGCAACCAAACTGGCCGCAACCAGGGCCGACAGCGCCAGAACGTATCCATATCGCAACCAGTAACGATCCATCGTAATGCCTCGCGTTGATGAGGGTTTAACAGGTCCCGTGATCGTCGTGTCATCCGACGGGAGCACTTGAGCGGGACGCAAAGAATCCACCAAACGGTTCGACCGAACCGTGTCAATCCAGGGAAAAGGTCAATCCAGTGAAAAGCCGCAGGAGGATAGCCGGAACCCCCAACGCCTGCAAGGTCGATTCGGCCGGGGTTCAAGGAAGAAGGGAAGGAAAAAGGGGAAAGAGAGAAAAGGGGAAAACGCTAGAAAGGGATTTGTGGATGTTGAAATGGACTGCATGGCATAAACCTTTGTAGAATAAGGGCTTATCGAGAGGAAGTAAACAATATGCCCGTGTTTTACGGGAGAGTATCTCGCGCAAAGACGCAGATCTATGCGCCTCCGCGTGCTCTGCTTTCTTATTGCTTTGATCCTCTCATGCTTTTCCCATTTTCCCCCTTTCCCTTTTTTCCTCCCCCTTCTTCCGCCAAACGGCGAAGACTCTCCATCACGAGATCCCCTTGAGGCGGAGGGCCTCTTCTTCGTCGATCGAGACCCGCCAAACGTTGCTCGCTCGGCCTGTCGTGGGGTCGCACTCGACGATGGTTCCTTGCAGGCGCAGATCTCCCGTGGCGACCTCGAAATGGGAAGGCCGAAAGGTCCGCGTCGTCTCGACCACCCGATCGATTCGCCGGCCAAGGATACTCTCGTGCGGGCCGGTCATTCCCACGTCACACTGAAACGCGGTTCCGCCGGGTAACACGCACTGATCGGCGGTGGCGACGTGAGTGTGGGTTCCCAGCACGGCCGTGAGGCGTCCGTCAAGATACCGGCCCATCAGTTGCTCATCGCTGGTGGCCTCGGCGTGGAAATCCATCAGAACCACGGAGACGTCCCCCGGCAGCGACTCCAGGACCCGATCGGCCGCCCGTAACGGGCAATCGACCGGCCCCATGAACACCCGACCCAGGCAACAAAAAACGGCTACCAACCCGTGCTTTCGGGTGCGAAGAATCATCACGTCGCGTCCCGGGGCCTCGCGGGGGTAGTTGGCCGGTCGCACGATCTTCTGCTCGGTCTGCAAGATCGAGAAGATCTCCCGGCGTCGGTAGGCGTGGTCACCCAGGGTGATTCCGTCGATGCCGGCCGCCAGCAGTTCGCGGTAAATCACCGGAGTCAGCCCCGACCCGCCGGCGGCGTTCTCCGCATTCGCGACCACCAAATCGATTTGCTGCTCGGCGCGCAGTCCCTTCAGCGCTTCGGTGATGATGTGTCTGCCCGGTTTGCCAACGATGTCGCCGATCAGTAGCAATCGCACGGAAGAAGCTTTCTAGGGGTTAGTTGTGAGTTGTGAGTGATTAGTGGCCGCTAAACGGTGTGATTGGAAACTACTAACCACTATCCACTAACCACTTATTTTGCCATTTCTGTATGTCTGGTTTCGCGCAGGACGGTTACCTTGATTTCGCCGGGGTAGGTGAGTTGTTTCTCGAAGGCCTTGACAATGTCGTGGCAGACCTTGGCGGCCGTCTCGTCGGTCGTTTCCTTCGAGTTGACCATGACCCGCAACTCACGGCCCGCCTGAATGGCAAAGGCCTGTTCCACCCCCTGGAAGCCAGCGGCGATCGATTCGAGCTCTTCCATACGTTTGACATATCGCTCCAAGGTTTCACGCCGGGCCCCCGGCCGCGAGGCACTGCATGCGTCGGCTGCGGAAACGAGCACGGTATAGGGATTGTCGATGTTGGGGTTCTCGTGGTGCCCCGCGGCCGCGGCCACCACTTCCCGCGGTTCTCCGTATCGTTTGAGCAGATCGGCGCCGATCTTCGGATGCCCCCCTTCGGCCTCATGGTCGGCCGCCTTGCCGATATCGTGCAACAGGCCGCAGCGTCGGGCCAGCGGCCCGTCCAGTCCCATCTCATCGGCCAGCATGGCGGCCACATAGGCCACTTCGATGGAGTGTCGAAGGACGTTCTGGCTGTAGCTGGTGCGGAAATGGAGCCGGCCCAACAAGTGCACAATCCGCTCGTGCAGGCCGTGCACCTCCGCTTCCTGCGTTGCTTCCATGCCCAGTTTCTGGATGTGTCGGTCCAATTCGCGTTGCGTGCCGGCCACGATCTCCTCGATCCGGGAAGGATGGATCCGCCCGTCGGCGATCAGCTTGTTCAGGGAGAGTCGGGCCACCTCGCGGCGAATCGTGTCGAAAGCACTGACGATCACCACGCCGGGTGTGTCGTCAATGATCACGTCGACGCCGGTCGCTTTTTCAAAGGCCCGAATGTTCCGCCCTTCGCGACCGATGATCCGCCCTTTCATCTCGTCGTTGGGAATCCCCACGGTGCTGGTCGTGGTTTCGGCCGTATGGGCGGCGGCAAAACGCTGCAAGGCCGTCAGTAGCAACTCCCGCGATTTCTCCTCGCAGACCTCCGCGATTTGCTTCTCGTGCTTGAGAATGACCGCTCCCGCCTCGTGCTGGAGTTGGGTGTCGAGGATTTCCAAGAGCCGGTTGACGGCCTCTTCATGACTGAGCCCGCTGAGCTCGTGTAGCGTCTGACGCTGCAAATCGAGCAGTTTGGAAAGCTCGTCTTTCCGCCGGTTGGTGTCTTGGATTCGTTCGGTCAGCTTCCGCTGCGTGTTCTCGACGATTTTTTCCTGCTTGCGGATCTGCTCGGCTTGCTCTTCGAGGGCATCTTGCCGTTTGTCCAGAAGTCGCTCGCGTTCGTGCAGTTCGCCACGAAGTCGCCGCAGTTCCTTTTCGCTCTCGGCCTTCTCCTTCAGCGAAAGCTCTTTGATCTCCAACTCGGCTTCTCGCCGCCGATTGGCCACTTCCTGCTGGGCCTTGCTGACGATTTCCCGGGCTTCTGTCTCGGCGTCTCGCTTACGGAGTCGATCCAAGAGCTTCACCAGGATGAACGCCAGCACAAACGCCACGACGGCGGTGGCAATGACGATGAGTACCGTTTGCTCCCAGGATACCACGATAAGTCTCCTCTTGAGGATGCGCTACGCCGAGCGTCGCCGCTTGTAGCGGTACAAGGAGACCAAATAAGCCGAGGGGGAATCTATCCCCAAAACAGAGAGTGAGAATTCGACATTCTTCCGTCACCGACCGAAATCGGTTCCCGGGGCTGCAAGACATGGTTGGGGTCAGTTGAAAGACAGCGTTGGGATGGCCCTGGGCGTTCCGCCACGAACGGGCCCGAGCGTACATGCCCGGGCGGGCCAAGAAACTCTTTCAACACGGGACAAACCCTCATCCCACCGACGTCACGGGCGCTCAAAGAGTGGAACTTCCGCATCAGGAACTCCCACACCGTGGTCACCTCATACGACCGAACCGCCAACGGGACAGATTTCGCGCCGTCGCCCCTTGAAGCAACGGGCAAACGCCCCATCAACCATCGTAAAACAACCATCAGAAGGTGCATCGTCTGTTCGGCCCTCAAACGCCGGTTGGCTCTTGCTGCCTAATACACAAATTCTGTCGAAAATCTCGCATCTAATACTCTCTCGGCTTCGGTCTACTTCCGCACAACCGAAGACACTCGCGTGTAAGCTATTTTGTTACAAAAAGGTTTGGCGAGGTTGCCGCCGGTCTGCCCCGGTTGCAACACCACACATTACACTGCAAAATTCAATTCTAGCAGAGTGGCCGCCCGATGGGAAGAGAGTCCCCCAGGGTAAAGTCGCGATTAACTCCATGCGGCCAGAAAGCATACCCCCATACGAACCAACTTCCCGCAAATCCGCAAGCGATCCCTGGAAATGAATCAACGGCATCCGATCGAAGCAGCCTTGGCCGCCGCATGGCCGCCGGAGGTCTGGAATGATGTGACGGTCCTGTTGGCCATCTCCGGGGGAGCCGACAGTGTTGCCTTGCTCCGCGCCATGGCGTCGTTGAAGACCGAAGGCCCCGGCAAGCTGCACGTGGCCCATTTCAATCATCGCCTTCGCGGTGATGAATCGGCGGCAGACGAGCAGTTCGTTCGCCAATTGTGCGACAACCTCGCACTGGAGTGTTACGTGGGAGAGACGCCAGACGGTCAAACGATCGCGGCCGGAGGAGATGGACTGGAGGCGGCTGCTCGAGAGGCACGCTATGAATTCCTTACCCAAACCGCCCAACGTCTCGGAGCGCGATACGTCGTTACGGCCCATACGGCAGACGATCAGGCCGAGACGATCCTGCATCGGATTCTGCGGGGAACGGGGATCGGCGGCCTCTCGGGCATGGCCCGGGCACGGCGGCTTGGCCCGGCCACGACATTGATTCGACCCTTGCTGGAAACCCGTCGTGCCGACTTGGTGGGCTATCTGAGCGACCTGGGTCAACCTTTCCGGTCGGATTCCAGCAATGCCGACACGCGGCTGACAAGAAACCGGATTCGACACGAGTTGTTGCCTCAATTGGCCCGGCAGTACAACACCGGCGTGATCGACGCCCTGTTACGGCTGGGCAGTCTGGCCGGCCAGGTGCAGTCGGTGGTCGACGAACTGGTCGACGAATTGGTCGCCCAGCACGTGGAAGCAGACGAGCCGGACGTGGTGAAGATCGACATCCGCCCGCTGGCCGGCCGATCGGAATACCTGGTTCGGGAACTGCTGATTTCGGTATGGCGCGATAAGAATTGGCCGATGCAGGCGATGGGTTTTGCCCAATGGGACCAGTTGGCCGAAATGATTTCCGATGGCCAAGAATCTGATCCTCCAAAACCGCCGAAACGGATCTTTCCCGGCGGTGTCTCCGCTGAAGTCGTCGAAGATCGGCTGCAACTCACGCGGCTGCCGCCGTAGCTACCCAGGTCGCCTAGTTCTCGCAGTCGGGCTATTTTCACCTGTACGCCGATTGCCGTTTCGGAGATAATGTCGACTCAAGAATTCTGGTAGGACAGGCCTCGGCCTGACGAACTACCGAGAGCAATCTCGTTGCGAGGTTCTGTCAGGGCGAGCCCTGACCTACTGGGGCATTACCATGGAGGGTAACATCCTATCTTGTGTCGTTTGATCAACTGCTGCTGGTTCTGCTTCAAGTGGTGCTTGCTGCTCGGCGGGATTGGAATCGCGACGGCGGTCTATCTTTATTACGACCGCGTCGACGAGGAGATCCGCTGCCGGGTGGTCGAGTTGATCGCCGAGCACTACGGCTCGTTGCAGGTTACCGCGCGATCCGCCGAATTGGTCGAGGACGGGATCGAGATTCGCGGTCTTTCGATCGTCGAACCGGGCGCCGAAGGTGCGCACGCGGAGTTGATCTACCTGGACGAGGTGTTTCTGGAGTGCAACACCGACTGGCAGGAGTTGCTCGAAGGGAAACTTCAGGTACGGCAAGTAACGGTCCGCCGTCCGAAGATCGTGGCCACTCGCCGACCGGACGGTACCTTCAGCACGGCCAAGCTGTTGCCGCCGCCTAAGTTCAGCGAGCATCCGCCGAAAGTGATCGTGGAAAACGGAACCGTCGAGATCTTCGATCCGCTAAAAACTCCCTCCGGCACACTGACCCTGCGTGATGTGAACCTTACGATCGACGTTCCCGACCCCTTAAGCCAAACTCCGAATGCCCGACCCGTGCAGGGTACGTTCAGCGCGGATCACCTGCGCCATGTCGAGCTGACCGGCCAGGTCGACCCCGAGCGGCGAAGTTGGAACTTTGGGGGTACGATCGAAGGGCTGGACATTTCGCCCGAGTTGCGCGACGCCTTGCCGGGCCCTTTGGCCGCCAAGCTGGCCGCGCTGGGAAACCTTCGAGGGGAAGGCACGCTGGGATTCCGCGTGAGTCACGATCCGATGTCCGAGTCGGGATTTCGTTACAGTCTCTCGGGCCAGTTGCGACGTGGAAGGCTGGACGATCCGCGGTTACCCCATCCGCTGAGCGATCTGCGGCTGCGCGTACGGTTGGACAACGAAGGGATTGTCATTGAGGATCTGTTCGCCCGCAGCGGTCGGATGACGGTTCGCCTCTTGGACTCTTGGGCAGGCTTTGCGCCGGGCAGCCCCATACTGCTGCAGGCGGAGGTTCATCGGCTGGAGTTGGACGATCGGCTGCTGGAGTGCCTGCCTGCGGTGCTGCAGAAGCACTGGCACACCTATTGGCCGGCCGGTCTAATCGACGCGAACGTGATACTGCACTTCGACGGAAAAACGTGGCAACCGGAGCTAACTGTACAATGTTTGAACGTCTCTTTCACACACCGTAAATTCCCCTACCGTTTGGAGAACGGCGAGGGAGAATTGATCCTGAAAAACGACGCTCTGAAGCTAGATCTGGTGGCCTACAGCGGCAGCCAGCCCGTGCGCGTGAAGGCGAAGGTCGACCACTTGACTTCCGGCGCGACAGGCTGGTTCACGGCCGAAGGCGACGAGTTGCCGCTGGACGGAAAGAAACTGCTGCAGGCCTTGGCCGAGAAGCCCCGCGAAGTGGTCCGTTCGTTGCATCCGCGAGGAACGGCTAACTTCTACATGTGGATGGGGCGCGACGATCCTCGAGAGACCATGCGACAGCACTTGGAGATCACGCTGAACGGTTGCTCGATGTGCTACGAGAAGTTCCCCTATCCGATCGGCAACATTCGCGGCACGTTGGAAATGAATGACGGCAACTGGGAATTCCACGATAACTTGAAGGGAACCAACGACACGGGCCACATCTCCTGCCAGGGGCATTTGACGTCGCCGCAGCAAGGCCAGGAGCTCTACCTGCGGTTTGATGCGCAGGACGTCGCTTTGGAAGAGGAGCTACGGAACGCCTTGCCCCCCGGGATGCAACAAGTGTGGAACGGGTTGCAACCTCGCGGGAGAATCGACTTAGAAAAGGTCGTCGTTCGCCTTTCTCCCGCAGACAAGCAGCCGGTCATCACCGTCCATGCCCGGCCGCAGCCGGACAGTACGTCGATCGAACTGACCCGCTTTCCCTATCGACTGGAAAACCTCGAAGGCTTGTTGATCTATCACGACGGCAAAGTGGAAATCTTGGGCCCCCGCCCCAACGAGCGTTTTCGGGCCGAACATGGCTCGGTCAAAGCGGCGGCCGTCGGCGCCTGCTATTTGCAACCGGACGGTCGCTGGCAATTGAAGTTGGACCGCTTGACCGTCGACCGCCTGCAACTGGACGACCACGAATTGGTCCGGGCGTTACCCGAGCAGTTGAAGAACGCGCTGGCGCAACTGGACCCCCGCGGCCCGATCAATCTGCAAGGCAGTTTCGGCTTGGAAGGGGGCGCCTTGCCGGGGGACCAACTCCGATCGCGGTGGGATCTGAACGTCGATTTCCATCAGGGGAGCATCGACATCGGCGTCCCGCTGCGAAACTTGCACGGTAGCGTGCGCCTAAAGGGCGCCATCGATCACAACGGGTTCCATTCGATCGGAGAGTTGGACGTCGACTCTTTGACCTACAAGGACTTTCAATTGACCGAGGTCAAAGGGCCCCTATGGGTCGACAGCCGAAAGGCCGGGTTTGGCTCCTTGGTCGCCTGGTGGCGCAACGAGAAATCCGCCCAGGCAACTCGACAAACGCCGACCCCTCTGACCGCCCGGCTGTTCGGCGGAACGGTCCGCGGGGATGCGTGGATCGCACTGGAGGAAGAACCCCGCTACGGGTTGCACGCGACGTTGGAACAGGCCGACCTGAGTCGTTGCGCTCGGGAAATGATGGCCGGCCGACAGGATCTGAAGGGTAAGATCACAGCCACAGTCGATCTCGGTGGCGTCGGATCGAGCCCCAACGGAATGCAAGGACAAGGCAACATTCAATTGCGGGAAGGCGACGTGTACGAACTACCTCTGATGATTGCGCTGCTGAATTCCCTCGGCAAAGGAGAGCCGGACACCACGGCCTTCAGCGAAAGCTCTATCGATTTCAGGATCCACGGCGGGCATATCTATTTTCCGCAAATCGAGTTCCGAGGTGACGCCCTCAGCTTGCGCGGCGGGGGAGAAATGGACTTCCAATCGAACATCCACTTGTCTTTCTACCCCGAACTGGGTAACAGCCGGATGCGGTTGCCCGTCTTCAGCGACTTACTCGGCGGGGCCAGCCGGCAAATCATGCAGATCCACGTCGGCGGCACTCTGCAAGATCCCCGGATCCAACGAGAGGCGTTTCCCGGGGTCAACCAGGCGCTGCAAGAACTCCAGAACGAAATCGAACGGGGCGCGGCCTCGGAAGGTTTCTTCCCCCAAGTAGGAGGAAACCGAATGCTAAGGTGAGTGGACAATGGCAGATCCGCCTCGTTTACTGCCGATCATTCGCCCAGGATAACCTATAATTGAGGGGGTAGATCAAGTCGCCGACCGTGGCGACTACCGCAACCGTGTGTTTTGCAACGTGAGAATACCGACAGAGGGTTGATCGGCACCGCCGGCAGCCTTAGCCGAAAGGGAAGTTCTCATGAGTGTAGGTCCTTTAGGAGGAGCGGCCGGCAGTGTGGCCGGGGCGCCCTTGGCGCAGACTCACGGCTCCGAAACGGAGCGAGCCCAACAGGACAAGGCGTCGCAACAACGACGCATTGAAACCGATAAAAAGGCCGAAGCGGCCGCCGGGATCGGCGAGACCGACGGGGAAGACCACGAGGCGGAAGAACGGGACGCCGATGGTCGTCGCCTTTGGGAAGCGGCCGAGCAGCAGGAGGCCGAGGATGCCGACGACGCTCAAGGCGAGTCCCCGCAGCGACAGAGCAAGGACGCCACCGGCGAGAGCGGGAATCTACTGGATCTCAGCGGGTGAATTCCTCGGTTACGCTGCAAAGCCGCAAGCGGCTGGGGACATATTGCCCGGGGGCGGACGATGCTCTACAATGACTGGTCCAGCGTTCGCCGTCTTCCAAGAGAACCAGCACCATGCGTTTTACCAAGATGCACGGGGCGGGCAATGACTACATTTACGTCAATTGCTTCGAAGAACCCCTGCCTGAGAACCCGGCCCAACTGGCCCGAGAAGTCTCCGATCGACACTTCGGCGTCGGCGGTGACGGGCTGATTCTGATCTGCCCCAGCCAGCAGGCCGACGCCCGAATGCAGATGTTCAACGCCGACGGGTCCGAGGCCGAAATGTGCGGCAACGGCATCCGCTGCTTGGCCAAGTACGTCTACGATCACGGAATCTGCACCAAGGGGCAGTTGACGATCGAGACCGGGGCCGGCATCTTGACGCTCGAGTTGGAACTCGACGGCCCCAAGGTCGGCCGCGTGCGGGTCGACATGGGCGAGCCGATCCTCTCGGCCCGGCAGATCCCGACCACCTTGCCGGGCGATCCCGTCACGGACGTCGAACTGCCGCTGGGCGAAAAAACGCTGAACGTGTCGTGCGTGTCGATGGGGAATCCGCATTGCATTACGTTCGTCGACCAACTGACCGATGATTGCGTATTGGGCCTCGGGCCCCAGCTGGAAACCGATCTCCATTTCCCCAACCGGGTCAACGCCGAGTTCGTCGAAGTGATCTCGCCAAGCGAAATCCGCATGAGGGTCTGGGAGCGTGGTTCCGGCGAAACGCTGGCATGCGGCACCGGCGCCTGTGCCGTCTGCGTGGCCGGCGCGTTGACCGGCCGAACCGACCGAAAGATCCTGGCCCACCTACCCGGCGGCGACCTACAACTACACTGGGCCGAAAACAACCACGTCTACATGACCGGACCAGCCGAAGAAGTATTCAGTGGACAGTGGGAGAGTAGTGGTTAGTGGATAGTGTAATCTCGGCAGGTTATCACTGCCTACTAACCACTGCCTACTAACCACTGCCTACTAACCACTGCCTACTAACCACTGCCCACTATCCACTATCCACTAACCTATGAATGTTCGAGATCTGTTTTCCGACGACGACACGGCCCAAGAAGTTCTCTCGGTCTGGGAATTGACTTCCCAGATCAAGGGCTTGCTGGAGGGGTCGTTTCCGTCGGTTTGGGTCTCGGGCGAGGTCTCTAATTTGGCTCGGCCGCGGTCGGGGCACTGCTACTTGACCCTCAAAGACGACCGGGCCCAGCTTCGCTCAGCCATCTGGCGAAACGCCGCTTCGCAACTCCCATTCGACCTGCAAGACGGACTGGAGGTCGTTTGCCGAGGGCATGTCGACGTCTACGCTCCCCGGGGAAGCTACCAGTTGATCATCGAGCAGATCGAGCCGAAGGGGATCGGCGCCCTGGAGTTGGCCTTCCGCCAACTTCGCGAGAAACTGGCCAAGGAAGGGTTGTTCGACCCCGACCGCAAACGGCCGTTGCCGCCTTTCGTCCGCCGAATCGCCGTGGTTACCAGCCCCACAGGGGCGGCGATCCACGATTTTCTCCAGGTGCTCGGCCGCCGTTGGCAAGGAGCCGATGTGTTGCTCGTGCCGGTACGAGTCCAAGGCAAAGGGGCAGCCGAAGAGATCGCCGCGGCCATCGAGACCGTCAACCGCCTTGCCGCGGGCGTCGATTGTCTGGTCGTTACCCGCGGCGGAGGCAGCTTGGAGGATCTTTGGGCATTCAACGAGGAACCGGTAGTTCGGGCCGTTTACGCTTCGGACGTGCCGGTCATCTCGGCCATCGGTCACGAGATCGATGTGACGCTCTGCGACCTGGTGGCCGACGTTCGCGCCTTGACGCCCAGCGAGGCGGCCGAATTGGTTGCCCCGGCGAGCGACGAGTTGGTGGCCGCGTTGCGACAGTATCAGAAGCGTCTTTCGGCCGGCTTACGCAGCCGGGCGGCCGCGGCCCGGTCGCGATTGGACGCGGTGGCGGCCCATCCGGCCTTTCGACGGCCCTACCAGCGAATCCACGACTTGACCCGCCGGCTGGACGAACTGGAAGGTCGTTTCACGCGCTCGACGTCCGGACAGATGCAGGCCGCCCGAAACAAGACCGACGCCTTGGCCGCCCAATTGGAATCGCTCAGCCCGTTGCGGGTGCTCGGTCGAGGATACAGCGTGACCCAGCGGACGGCCGACGGCAAGCTGATCCGCCGTGCCAAGGAACTGGCTGCCGGCGAGGAGATTTCCACCCGATTCGCCGCCGGACGGGCCATCAGCCGTGTCGAGCGCATCGAAGACTGATCGCCCTTGACTCGACCCCGGCCAGAGGATATCAATGGTTTACGAGAGTGTTTTACTTATTCCCACCAGGAGTTTTCGATGAAGGTCAAATTGCAATACTGCTCTGAGTGAAACTACAAGCCCAAGGCCGTCAGTTTGGCGGACAAGATTATGGCTGCCCATCAGGACAAACTTCCGGGCGTGGAGTTGATTGCCGGTGGTGGCGGGTGCTTCGAGTTGTCGCTCGACGGTGAGCTGCTCTACTCGAAGCTACAAACCGGCTCCTTTCCCGACGAAGACACGATCGTGGATCTAATCGGAAAACGGCTCACCTAAGCCGCTTGCGGCTTTGCAAAGTCCCACGTTCGGCTAAGCCCGCGAAAGATACTGGCCCGTGCGGGTGTCGACTTTGATCGTCTCCCCCTCGGCCAAGTACTCGGGCACTTGGACAACCAGCCCGGTCTCCAGGGTAGCCGGCTTGGTACGCGCCGTGGCCGAGGCCCCCTTGATGCCCGGGTCGCATTGAACCACTTTTAGCGGCACAGCCGAGGGCAACTGCACGCCGATGCACTGGTCTTCATGGATCAACGCCAGCAGGCCTTCGGTCTCTTCGGTGAAGTACTTGCACTCTTCGACCACATCTTCCTTGGGCAACGAGTACTGGTTGTAGTCCTCCTGGTCCATGAAGTGCAGTTCGTTGGCGTCGGCGTAGAGGTGTTTGACGGGGCGTCGCTGGAAGTCGGCCTCGTCGAGCGATTCGCTGCCGCGCAGCGTGATGTCGACCTTCTGCTTGGTCGAGAGGTTTCTCGCCCGGTACTTATAGAACGTGGCCGCCCCGCGCGCCGAAGGAGTCTGCACCGAGACCGTTTCGATCATGCAAGGGGCCCCGTTATAGCTCACGACCTGACCGCGTTTGATGTCTTTAGCAAGCATACGCCCTACCTTCTTCTGTACCGATCATTCACAACTCGCATCCGTCGCTGTCCAAGAACGTTCCACCCTGGGGATCGATGGCCACGCCGTCGGTGATTTTCGCCAGGGCCTCCAAGACCAACAACAGGGCGCTGGGGTCGAGCATTTCGTCGAATTCCTCGGGCTCGTCGTCCATTTCCGAAACCTGTTCGAAGTGCAACACATCGAAACGCCCGTCGGCCCGTTGGATCTTGCTGAACGCCTCGGCCGAGCAATTCGCCGGATCCATCTCTTCGGCTAAAGTCTCGGCCTGCTCGATCACTTCGGACCCGCCCGTATAGCAGATATCCAAAGCGGCGAAATCCTCCGGCGACAACAGCGTCAGCGAATCGAACCGGCCCTTGTCGTCCGCGCTGAGATTCGTCAGCACATAATGTTTGCTCAGCGCGGAAAGGGTCTTGTGCAATTCCTTCAGTGCGGGGCGCTTCACGGCGTCGAACATCACGAAGTATGTCTCGCGCCACCGAAACTGATTGTTCTCGAACATCGACATAACAGGGTTCCTCGCTCCGAATCGTGCGTTCTGCGACGCCGCTGACGCGCCGGCACGCCGGGGTCTTAATGTTCATCCTCGTCCGATGGCTCCAGTCCAGTTTGCCAAGCCTCCAGCCGCTGCAAGGCTGCGTCGCGTTGCGATCGGCTGGCCCAAACCGAGTCGCCGGCGTCCAGGCGGACCTCGTAATGTCCTTCTTGATCACAGTCTTCCGAGCCGCAGAAATGCGGTACTTCGGAGATCCAAAGGATCCGATACAACGGAACGTGCTTGTCGTCGATCAGGGAGAATGAGGACATGGTTAGTGGTTAGTGGATAGTGGTTAGTGGATAGTTGCGGAGGCTAATTGCCTGCGAGTTCGATGGAACGTTTTGCGGCCGCTTCGACGGCCCCGATCAGCGCCGCTCGCAACCCGGCCGACTCCAACGCCTGCACTCCGGCAATCGTCGTGCCGCCGGGACTGCACACGCGGTCCTTCAGCACGCTGGTGTGTTCTCGGGTTTCCAGCACCATCTCGGCCGCCCCGCGGACGGTCTGGGCGGCCAACGTGGTGGCGATGTCTCGCGGCAGGCCCATTCGCACGCCGCCGTCGCTGAGCGCCTCGATTACCGTGTAGACGAACGCGGGCCCCGAGCCCGACAGACCGGTGACCGCATCCAAAAGCTTTTCCTCGACCCGATACGCCAGCCCGACCGCGCTGAGCAGTTGCTCGACCAGTCGGGCGTCCTCCTCGGTCGCCTTGGGGCCTAGGGAAAACGCACAAGCCCCCTGCCCTACCAGGCATGGTGTGTTAGGCATCACGCGGACCAGGCGAACCTCCGGGCCAAGGTTCCGGGCCAACTCCTGAAGACGAATGCCGGCGGCAATCGAAATGACGAGTTTCTCCGAAGTGATATCGCTTTTGATCTCGTCGGCCACTGTGGCGATTTGCCCCGGTTTGACCGCCAGGATAATCACGTCCGCCTGAGCAACGACATCGGCATTCTCCTCGGTAGCCCGACCGCCGGTGGCCTGGACAAACCTTTCTCGGGCCTCGGCGACCGGATCGGCGGCCAGCAGATTCTCGGGCGTCACGAGCTTGGCCCTGACGAAGCCTTGGCTCAACGCGGTGGCCATCTGGCCGGCCCCGATCAGTCCGATTACTTGTGTCGACATGTTCTTGCCCTACCGAGCGAAACGACCGCTTTCGCGAACCAGCCCCCTATGCTAAGCAAAACGGTCCGATTTCACAACGGGAGTGTGCGTCCCGGTCGGATGCGCCAAATCGCCCCCCCGATCGGCTGGCTAATCGCTGTAGGTCAGGGCTCGCCCTGACGACGAGAAAAAAGGGTCTCACGCAAAGCCGCGGAGGCGCAGTGAGAGTGAAAGAAGCTTTTCAAGGGGTTAGGGGCGAGGGGTTAGGTATTAGAACTTCAGGGCAAACTTGTTCCCCTAGCCCCTAATCCCTAACCCCTAACCCCTCCATCTCTACATCCGTCGTCGGATCAGCAGCGCGACCAAGCCACCCAGCAACAACAGCAGTGTCCCCGGCTCGGGCACCACGACACTGGCGGTGAAGATGCCCGGCTCGCCGGCGATGGTGTAGGCCAAGGTCAGGTCGCTTCTCAGGTCGACGTCGGTCTGGCCGATTACGTCACCGAGCACGTGTTCGCCTTTGATTTGCATGGCGAACGCGCCGCTGATGGTCGCGTCGGTGTCCTCTTGGAACAGGCCGAGGTTCTCGGCGTCGTCTCCGGTGAGGATACCCGACTCGGACGAAAGTACGAAGCCGGTCACCGTCGCATCACCCGCGTCGATGACCAGCCCGTCATCGGTGACGACCAGCTTCACATCAGCCCCAGCCCCAGGCACGGGAGCCGCCAGCTTTTCGCCATAAACTCCGTCGCCGAACAGGCTGGCGGTAAGCAGCATCAGGATGTCGGGGCCTTCCACTTTGTGGTTGCCATCGAAGTCCCCATTCTTCCAGTTGGCTTTGTACGTTCCGTCCGGATTGAGCACTTCCCCGTCGCCGAACAGACTGGCAGTAAGGATCGCGAGGATGTCCGGGCCTTCGACCTTGCGGTTCCCGTCGGTGTCACCCGGGGCGGCTTGCAAAACATCAACGACGACCGAATCCATGTTGTAGGTAATGCCTTGGCCGTTGTCGCCCGTGTCGGTCAAGAACAGACCGTGGCCGAGATAATCGCCGACTTGCGTGCCGTCGGCAAACTGCCCATTGACGGTGCCGCTGATGATCTGGAAGGAGTGATCGCCCCAAAACAGGCCGACCGGCATCAGGCGGCTTAAGGCCGTCAGGTTCAGTGTGCCGTCGAGCGTCACCGACTCGTTGATGATCAACTGATCGTACTCGCCGGGCAGCGTGCCGGCAAACTCCATGGTCAGCGTGTTGTTCGCGGTGAAGGTGGCCCAGTCGAAATGCTGAGTGACGGGGCTGTTGCCGGGCGTGAACCCGCCGTTGAAGATGATGCTCCCGGTGAAGCTGCCGGCCCCGCTGACCGAATCATTGAACGTCAAGTCCTCGCCCGGTCCGCCGGCGGCCACGAGGCCCTGGTTGATGAACCGGCCGGAGACGGTTCCCATGCCTGCCAAGGACGTGCCTGGGGCGACGAGCAGGCCGTTAGGCGCGGCGAGCGTGCCGCCTTCAACGACGGTCAACCGTCCCAACTGGGTGGTCGTTCTGTCGTTGAGTGTCAGCGTATTGGCGCCGACGTGCAACTCACCATCGAGCAACAGCGCGCCGAATTGTGTTGAGTCGCCGAGTGTCAGGCCTCCGGTGGCAATGATCCGCGAACCGTACTCGGCCCGGACCTGGCCGACGATGGTGCCGGCGCCGCGAATGCCGCCGGTCCCGCGGATGGTGGTCCGGCCGGCGACGGTCATGGTGGGGTTGTTGGTCATCTCCATCATCGACTCGATCGTAGCGTCCCCTGCCACGTCGATCGGCCGTTGCAACATCCCGGCCGCGCCGCTGCCGCTGACCAGCAGGTCGTCGTAACTCGTGCGGGCTTGAATCGCCAGACTGTGAAAGTCGGCTGCGCCAATCGCCAGGAAGTAACCCTCCGGGACGTTGCACTGGCCATAGCTGTTGCGGCCCCAGGCGGCCAGAGAGCCGTCCGACTTCAGCGCCAGGCTGTGATCCATTCCCGCGGCGACCTGGGTGAAGTCATTGCCTGCCGGGACGTCGGTCTGGCCATCCCCGTTAGCGCCCCAGGCAGCCAGAGAGCCGTCCGACTTCATCGCCAGGCTGTGAAACCCTCCCCCGGCGACCTGAGTGAAGTCATTGCCCGCCGGGACGTCGGTCTGGCCCTGGGTGTTGAGGCCCCAGCCGGCCAGAGAGCCGTCCGACTTCAGCGCCAGGCTGTGATCCCTTCCCCCGGTGACCTGGCTGAAGTCATTGCCTGCCGGGACGTCGGTCTGGCCAGACCCGTTCCAGCCCCAGGCGACCAGAGAGCCGTCCGACTTCAGCGCCAGGCTGTGATACGATCCCCCGGCGACCTGGGTGAAGTCGCCCACCGCCGGGACGTCGGTCTGGCCATAGCCGTTGTTGCCCCAGGCGGCCAGAGAGCCGTCCGACTTCAGCGCCAGACTGTGATTGTATCCCGCGGCGACCTGGGTGAAGTCATTGCCTGCCGGGACGTCGGCCTGGCCATCGTCGTTCCTACCCCAGCCGGCCAGAGAACCGTCCGACTTCACCGCCAGGCTGTGATCCCATGCCCCGGCAACCTGGGTGAAGTCCCAGCCTGCCGGGACGTCGGTCTGGCCATAGCCGTTCAAGCCCCAGGCCGCGAGTTGGGTGTCGTCCAGGTAGCCCACCTCCGCCCGTGCCGAGGTGGCCGCCAGCGCGCCCAAACAGACGATCGCCAGCAGAACGTTTCGCAGAAAAGTCATCAAAGAACTCGCCATCAGATTGCCCTCCCAAACAAAATGAAACGATTGGTCCGCATCCCACACTCAAAGTAGTCAGTATAGCAGTTCCGCCCGGGTTGTCAACCATTTCACCGGGCGGAAATTCGATCCCCGGACATGTAGGAGGCGATTCCTATCGCCGATTCATCGTTTGCCTGGTTTGATCGGCGACAGGAGTCGCCTCCTACAAGGGGATCAACCGAACTGCACTCCCGGGCGGTCTCAAATACGTACGAACCGGCACGGCGGCTAGGACGCGTTCTTTTGCCCCATCCACAGCGGTGTGGCGGCGAACCAGACGACGGTGGCCAGGAGCATGATCCACTTGACGCGATCCAGTTCGACTTGGCCGGATAAGAACATCGCGCCCGGCAGGACGAGCCCCGCGATCGCCAGCCAGGAGATCACTTGTAGGACGAATCGGATAGGCGCTTTCCTATAGAGTCGCCGCTGGTAGACGAAACTGGCCAGGATGTAGAAGATCACGGCAAAGAACCAGCCGGGCAGACCGATGAAGAAGACCTCGATTTTCCCTTGGAGCACCACCAGCAGGCAGACGCCGAGGGTTACCAGCCAGGTCAAGCCAGCGGCCCAATTGAACCGCTCGCCGCTTTGCTCGGCATAGTTGGCCTTCAGGCCCAGCTTGCGCATGAAATAGAAGTCGACCAGCACGACCGCGCCCATGGGCATCAGGACCAGACCATACAGGGCCACGAAGTCGAGCAGTTTCATGGCAATGGCCGGGAACATGCCCGCGATGGTCGCCACCAGCCCGGCCAGCAACGTGGCCGTGAACCGCGATTGGCGCGGCATGATCGCTTGGAATGCCAGCCCGGCGCGGTAGATGGTCGGGTTGGCGGTGGTCCAACCGGCAATGATCACGCAGATCAAGCCCGCGACGCCGCACGCCTGATAGGCCAACGGGCCCGGCAGCACGTCCGTATTCTCCGGCGTGATGTGCAGTTGGTAGGCATAGAGGATCGACGCGGAGATCCAGGCCATGAAGTGGCCGATGTACATCCCGAACGCGGTGGCGATGCCGTACCACGACTTCTTTGCAAAGCGGAAGATCGTCAGATCGGACATCCCCACGTGCATGGCCATGTTGCAGAACCAGGCGAAGAACGTGACGTGCAGGAAGGTGAACTTGGCCTGACCCTCCAGCGGCTCACCGCCTTTCCAGATCTGCGTGTTGGCCAACTGCCACAGATCGCCGCAGGAGTGGATTTCGGAACCGGTCGCCGCGATGAACTGCTGCAACCCGACCAGCCCGAAGGCTAAGAACACCAGCACCATCCAAGGTGCCGCGATGTTGGCGAACTTGGCCACGGTCTGGTAGCCATAGGCCGCCACGATGGAGATCGCCAGCCCCACGCCGAACACGGCCAGGGCCCACCCGAAACTGTTCGGCAATCGATCTTGCAGGCTGGGCATAGGGAAATCGACCCAGACGCCCACCGCCGTCGCCGAGACGGTGATCATCGCCCCGGCAAGGAAGCAGAACATCACCCCATTGGCCAGGTTATAGAGCGTGACCAGATTCCGGCCGCAGATCTTTTCGAGCTGATAGTAGAGCGTCAGCCGGGTTCGCGTGGCGATCGGGGCACACAACAGCGTCCAACTCAACACGGCCAGCAGGTTACCCAACAACAGGCCGGCAATCAGATCAAACGCACTGACCCCGGCCGCCACGAACAACGGGCCGATCATCAACTCGGTGCCCGCACAGTGCTCGCCCGCGTACATTCCAATGAAGCTTTTGAAGCCCAGCAGCGATTTCTGCGGCACGGGCTCGCGTTCGAATTCGTTGGGCATGGTTGGTGGTCGTTTTTAGTTTGGGACAGGATTACAGGATCAACGGGATGAGGGGAAAAAGGGAAAGAGGGAAAATGGGAAAAGACACGTTGGTTTTCTTTTAATCATTCGTCATTCGTGCTTCGTCATTTTATTGCATGCTGCTACCGCCTGCTGAGAACGTCCGATTCGTATTGTCGCACTTCGTCCATCCAGGCCATGCCGACCGGGACGTTTTGTTTTAGGCAATAGTAGTCCCATACGGCGCCTAGCGGCAGCGTTTTCAGCTCTTCGACCAGGGCTAGCCGGGTCGTGTAATCGCCGTCGTCTTCGAGCTCGCGGAGCTTTCCGATCGGTTCTAACAGGGCCCCCAGCAGAGCCTTCAAGAGCGCCCGGGTGCCGATCGTCCAGGCGGCAATACGGTTGATGCTGGCGTCGAAGAAGTCCAGGCCGAGGTGGATCCGATCGAGGAAATCGCCGCGGATGACCTCTTCGGCGATGGCACGAAGGTCGTCGGTCACCACCACCACGTGATCGCTGTCCCAGCGGATGCCGCGGCTGACGTGCAGCAACAGTTCGTCGACGTACATCAACACGGCCGAAATCTTGTCGGCGATGGTTTCGGTGGGATGGAAATGGCCCGCGTCGAGGCAGAGGATCTTCTTGTTCTCGATCGCATAGCCCAAGTAAAACTCGTGCGACCCGACCACGTAGGTCTCCGACCCGATGCCGAACAGCTTGCACTCGACCGCATCGCGATTGTACGCCGGATCGATCGGCTGGGCGAACATGGCGTCGAGCGACTCCTTGAGCAATTGCCGGGGGCCCTTGCGGTCGATGGTTACGTCCTTCATGCCGTCGGGGATCCAGACGTTATGGATGCACGGGCTGCCCAACTGTCGGCCGATCGCCTCGCCGATCTTGCGGCAGACGATCCCGTGATCGACCCAAAACTGCCGGATGGGCGGATCGCGATGGGCCAAGGTGAATCCGTCGGCCGCCTTGGGGTGCGAGAAGAACGTGGAGTTGAAATCCAAGCCGATGCCGATCTGCTTGGCCCAATCGATCCAACCCTGGAAATGGGCCGGCTCGATCTGGTCGCGCTCGACCGGTTTCCCACCCGGCTCGAGGTAGCTGGCATGGAGGCTGAAACGATGCGTGCCGGGGATCAGACTCAATGCCTTTTCGGTATCGCCGCGCAACTCGTGGGGAGTTCGGGCCTTGCCGGGATAGTTGCCGGTGGCCATGATCCCGCCGCCGGTCAGCCCCGCTTCATTCTCGAATCCGCCCACATCGTCACCCTGCCAGCAGTGCATCGAGACGGCAATCCCGCCGAGCCGCTGCATGGCCTTCTCGACGTCGACGCCGAACTCGGCATACCGCTGCTTGGCCGTTTCGAAGGACTTTTGGGTCGTTGAAGTATCCACTGGCTATCTCCTGTAATGATGTGCCACGGCTGTGTCAGCCGTGCCCAAATCAGGGCAGTCCCCCAACTTCACACGGCCGACACGGCCGTGGCACACTTGCGAATAGTTGCCTCTAACTCTATCACATCGCCGGACAGGAAACCATTGCCCTGCCATGGCGAAGAGACGGGGCCGCGAGTAGCTTCGCCAGGCTTTGCATATTTCCTAGGTTTACTGAGGCCCGTACTTTTTCAAGAAAACCGGGCTGGACGTTGCCGGGTATTTTTGCGACACTTCCGCCCCCCAATTTCTTGGGATGTGAGGAAAACTGTTTCGAGACTCGTGCGGATTCTTTTGTGAAAAGGGTTCTGGCCATGAAAACGAGAGCCTTGTTCTGCGCCGCGATTGTTCTGGCATGGCTCGGCTGCGGCGGGATGGCTTTTGGCGAGGGTTGGTCGTGGAATCCGTTCGTCAAAGACAAGAAGGAACGTTCCGTCAGCAGCCGGCCCGTCACGATCGTCGACCATGGCCCCCGTATGACCCGTCGGCCCGAACCGTCGCCGATGAAGAAGTTCAACGACGGCACGAAGAAATTCTTCAGCGACGCCAACAACGGCACCAAGAAGTTCTTTGGCAGTGCCAAGGATATGATGACGGGCAAGAAGTCGGCGAAGAAGCGGAAGTCGAAAAAGAAGAAGCCCTCGTGGTGGAGCTCGTGGTTCCCGAAAAACGAGCCCGAGCCGCCGCGGACCCCCAGCGAGTGGCTCGCCCAGCCACGTCTCGACCTGTAGCCACCGTTCGAGGAGTACGACGCGATGCGTAACCGACGAAACCCGTTGCGATTCTCTTGCCTGGGCTTTCTCTTGGTGAGCGGCACCTTGGCCTTCGCGGCCGGGTGTAGTTCGCTTTCAGGAGCCACTCCCTCCTCGTCGGGCAAGTCGCGCTTTTTGTCGGTGCCCGGTTCGCGAGTCACCGATTCGGCGGCCTTCAAACGGGACGTCGAAAACGACCCCTTCCCCGCGGCCGGCTACAAGGCCGACTAGTCGCCCCGAGACTGCATATTGTAGGAGGCGACTCCTGTCGCCGATCCTCCCGTGATCTCGGCGACAGGAGTCGCCTCCTACAAAACACTTGTTTCACGCCTGCTGCGTGTATTTGGTGCCCATGGACCCCGCCGGCTGGTCCTCCGGGGCGAGGTCGCCTACAATACAGGTATGGCAATCGACCTGATTCTCGGCACGGCCGGACATATCGACCACGGAAAAACGGCCCTGATCAAGGCGCTGACGGGCGTCGATACGGACCGGCTGCCCGAGGAGAAAAGACGTGGAATTACCATCGAACTGGGCTTTGCCGAGCTCGAGTTGGGCCCCTACCGGCTGGGGATCGTCGACGTGCCGGGCCATGAGCGGTTTGTCCGCAACATGCTGGCCGGGGCGACCGGGACCGATCTGGCCCTGCTGGTCGTCGCGGCCGACGACTCGGTCAAGCCGCAGACGCGCGAGCACCTGGAGATCCTTCGGCTGCTGAAACTCGACGCCGGAGTGATTGCCCTGACGAAGTGTGATTTGCCCGATCCGGACTGGCTCGATCTGGTCGAGGAAGAGGTCCGCGAGCTGGTGGCCGACACGTTTCTGGCGGACGCGCCGTTGGTGCGGACCAGTGCCGTGACCGGGCAAGGGCTCGACGAGTTGCGCAGCGCATTGACCGAAGCTGCCCAGCAGGCCGTCCGATCGACCGGTCGCCGAGAGTCCGGCCCGTTTCGCATGGCCATCGACCGCTCGTTCACCATGGCCGGCCATGGAACCGTGGTCACCGGCAGCGTGCTTCGCGGCAAGGTGCAAGTGGGCGACGAGTTGACGATCGAACCGGGTGGCACGTCGGTTCGCGTGCGGGGGTTGCAGAATCACGGTCGCAGTGTCGAGCAGATCCATCGCGGGCAGCGGGCGGCGATCAATCTGGCCGGTGTGCATCATGAGGCCATTGGACGCGGCCAGGAATTGGCCACCCCGGGGCACCTGATTCCCAGCCGGCGTCTGTCGATCCGATTGAACCTATTGCCCTCGGCGCCCCGTCCGCTGAAGAATCGGGCCTTGGTGCGATTGCACGTCGGCACGGCCGAGTTGATGGCGCGGGTTGTGTTGTTGGACCGCGATCAACTGACGCCCGGTGATTGGGCCGCGGCCCAAGTGTTCCTCAACCAGCCGGCCGTGACCATTTGGGGCCAACCATTTGTCCTGCGCAGCGAATCACCTATAATGACCATCGGCGGTGGACAAGTGCTCGATCCGCATGCACCCAAGTTGCGGCGACGGGACGAGCAATCCTTGAAGTTTTTGACCGATCTTGCCGCGGACGACAGCGTGATGCGGGCGTCGGCGGCCTTGTTTTTTGCTGGATGGGACGGGTGGCGGCCGGAGGATTTGGCCCGAACCGCCGGGGTCGACGATGTCCAGGGCGCCAGCCGGGCCCTGGCTGACCGTGGCGATCTGGTCGAGTTTGACGTGTCGCCCACCCGGACCATCCGCGTTCATCGCCGGGTGCTGGACCGGATTTCCCGGCGAGTGGCCGCGGTGCTTAAGAGGATGCACCGCGAGAATCCCCTGAAAACCCTCTTGGATCGTTCCCGGCTCGCCAGCCATTTCACTTACCTGCGCAGCGAGGGGATGCTCGGCGTAGTGCTGCGGCGGATGGCCGAGGCCGACAAGATTACGCTCAGCGAACGGGAAATCGCCTTGGCCGGCCAGGGCCCGCAACTCTCCGCGAAGCAGCGCGAATTGCTGGAACGGATCGTCGAACTCCATCGCGACGCGGGCTACCAACCGCCGAGTGTCGAGCAAATCCAGGCCCAAGTGACTCGTAATAGCAACGCCGTTCCGCAACTGATCCAAGTGGCGGCTGCCGACGGCCGGTTGACCGAGATTTCCGACGAGTTTTACCTCGATACGGAACACGAGCGACAAATGCGAAGTCTGCTGGCCGACCGCCTTACCAACGGCAACGGCTTGACAGTCAGCCAAATCCGGGAGATCCTACAGACGACGCGAAAATATGCCGTACCCTTGTGTGAGTATCTTGATCGCATCCGGTTCACGCGCCGCCAAGGCGATGTGCGCGTGTTATGTGAGTAGTGACTGGACTTTTGCAAAACGCAGAATCAACCTCCCCTCTCCCTTTGGGAGAGGGGCCGGGGGTGAGCGCATAGGAAAGACACGCAAGCCCTCACCCTAACCCTCTCCCAAAGGGAGAGGGGACCAATTTGAACAAGGAGAAAATATCATGAGTGTCAATCCATTGCGAAGTATTCCGTCGGTCAACGATCTGCTGGAAAGTCCCCAGCTTAAGAAGTTGATCGACCGAATCAGCCACAACGCGGTCGTCACGACGGTCCGTGCCGTGCTGGAAGAGACACGTGACGAAGTCCAAACGGCCGCCTCGGAGAGGACGCTGCCGAGCGTGAGTGACCTGGCCGACCGGATTGCCCAGCGGATCGTGGAAGGAGAGACGCCGGCACTTCGGCCGGTGATCAACGCCACGGGCATTCTGTTGCACACCGGTTTGGGTCGAGCCCCGTTGGCCGAGGAAGCGATCGGCGAAATGGTGGTCCTGGCCCGCGACTACGCCAGCGTCGAGTTGGATCTTGCCGACGGCGGCCGCTCGCAGCGTAAAGCGGCCGTGGAAGGTCTTTTGAAGGAACTCACCGGCGCGGAAGCGGCGGTGGTGGTCAACAACAACGCCGGGGCCACCATGCTGACCTTGGCCGCCTTGGCCCCGCAGCGCGAAGTGATTGTTTCCCGCGGTCAGTTGGTCGAAATTGGCGGCAGCTACCGGCTACCCGACGTGATGGCCGCCAGCGGAGCCGTGCTGCGCGAGGTGGGTACCACCAACCGAACCCGAATCGAGGATTACGCCCAAGCGATCGGAGAAACGACGGGCGCCCTGATGGCCGTCCACCCGAGTAATTTCGTGGTGGTCGGGTTTACGGCCGGGGTCCGGATCGGCGATCTGGTCGACCTGGGCCACCGACACCAACTCCCCGTGATCGACGACATCGGTTCCGGGGCCTTGATCGATTTCACGCAGTTCGGGTTTGAAAATGAGCCGATGGCCTCGAAGAGTCTCAAGGCGGGAGCCGACGTGGTGTTGTTCAGCGGTGACAAGCTGTTGGGCGGGCCGCAATGCGGCGTCATCCTGGGCCGGAAAACCATGATCGAACGGATCGAAAAACACCCCATGGCCCGGGCGTTGCGCGTCGACAAGCTGACTCTGGGAGCCTTGGCCGCCACCTTGCGGCTGTATCGCGATCCGGAGAAAGCCTGCCGCGCGATCCCGTTGCTGAGCCTCTTGAGCACCTCGGTCGAGAACTTGAAGAACCGGGCCGAGCGGCTGGCTCCGCAGATTGCTGCTCTGGAAGCGGTGGACGAGGCCGAGGCGATCGCGGAAGTGACCTATCTGGGCGGCGGCTCGATTCCCAGCCAAGAGCTTCCGACCTGGTGTGTGGCGATTCGGCCTGGCGGGATGAGCGTGGATCGACTGGCGTCGGCCTTGCGGCAAGCAACGCCGTCGGTAGTCGGCCGGGTCCAACAAGATCGGCTCCTGCTGGACCTGCGGACCGTCTTTCCGCGTCAAGATGTCGAGTTGGTCTCTGCCGTGGAGGCATTGGGCGGCGAGCGCGAGACACCCCCCATCTCGGCGGAGCCGTTATGCTCGTAGACGCTGTGCTAGTAGGCAATGGTTCGGTGGTTCAGTCGAGGGGGGGATGTAATCGGCGGAGGATACGGTATAATCTCCCTTTCGGCTGAATTCTTTTAGGATAATCGTTACGATCGGCATTCGGCACGTCCCGCGACGCAGGGCCAAGCTACCTTATTGGTAAGAATGTCCCCTGCCCTATTCGTGCCCGAGTTCCGCATGGAGATCCGAGGCGTGCAACGTTTGGCTTCCCTACTGCTGGTGTTCTTGCTGGCGAGCAGTGCGCCGGTTGTCTCGTTCGGCGCCCAGACGACGGGCATCTTGCCGGAACACAACTCTTGGGCCCGATTCAAGCCCGGTGCCTGGAAACTCGTCCGCGTGGTAATCGAAGAACTCGACGAAAACGGCCTGGTCTCCAACACCAGCGTCACCGAAACCAAGACGACTCTGGTCGAAGTGGACGAAGAAGGGGTCAGTCTGGAGATGGAGGTAACCGCGCACGTTGCGGGAAAGCGTATACCGCTGGACCCTCAAGTGATCAGGCAGGGCTTCCACGGCGAGCAGCTCTGCAAAGACATCTCGATTGAGGACCGCGGCCTCTCGGAGGTGACTATCGAGGACCGGGAGATTTCCAGCCGGGTGATCGAGATCGAGTGTCCGGGCCCCATGGGTAGCAGTGTTACGAAGATCTACTATTCGGCCAAGCAAGCCCCGTACATCCTCCGTCGAGAGATCACCACGCGTGACGCCGATGGCAAGAAAGTGCTAAGTAGAACGACGGAAGAAGTGACCGCCTTGGACATGCCCTGTAAAATCGAGGCCCAGATCTTCAATGCGGCAGAGATCCGCGCGGTCATGAAGGACGCCGCAGGGACCGTCAGGACATTGACATTCACTTCCACAGACATGCCCGGGGGCATTCTCAGCCTAACGCGTAAAGAACTTGACCTGGAGCAACGCGTGGTTAGTCGTCGCACCTTGGAGTTGGTCGATTACGGCCTGGAAGCCGAAGAAGATCGCTCGGGCCTGTTCGGCCGCCGACGCTCACGAAAGCCGAAAACCCGCACGATTCCCCGCTGAGCGATCTGGTCCCCGCGACGCCGGGTGGCAGGCCCAGCGCTAGCGGCGTTTTCGGCGGCGTATTAGCGCACAGCATGCGGCTGCCAGCAGCAACAGAAGGCTGCTTGGCTCGGGGATGGGGGCGGGCAGCGCGAAGACGTAGACCGCGCCGGGGAAGTCGGGATTGGAACCCGCGCGGCCGCCGACCAGGGCCGTGTTGCCGTCGATGGCGACCGGAAGGAAGATGCTTTCACTGGACACCAACAAGTCCGTTTTTTCCCAGCCCGAGTCACCTTCTTCGAAG